>ENA-OPBX01000037-OPBX01000037.1-human-gut-metagenome-genome-assembly--contig:-NODE-37-length-104321-cov-4.870945_pt1 | contig 104321 bp, 90 predicted proteins | sample MGYA00241075_ERZ501466 | MGnify/ENA primary metagenome ERZ501466 (study PRJEB25962, sample SAMEA2042633) | human gut metagenome | biome: human gut; feature: human-associated habitat; material: faeces...
CGCCGCCATACCCATCACATTCAAAGAAACATATTTAAAATAGAGCGAAACGGGATTGCGTTTCATGGCACACCTCACAGTGTCAGAATATCTGCGCGCAAAAGCAAAGCAATAAAAAAGCGCCCTGTTTCCGGCGTCTTCTAAGACCTAACGACGCGGATAAGGCGCAAGCCTCTGCCCGGTGGCAGACATATTATTTTAACTGAACTGATTATAGCACCGGCGGCAGCATTTTTCAAGCCGTAAAATACAAAAAGAAAGCGAAAAAGCGCGTATCTGTTATAGAATTTAAAATCTTTTATGAATAAATCCGCACTTTTGTTGAAAAAAATTCCGCTATTATATATAATATTTAAAACTATAATATAGAAAACAAACTGAAAAGGAGATAAAACAGAATGAAAAAAGGGATTGCGCTTTTTCTTAGCATCGTTTTAATCATCTGCTGTTTTTCAGCGTGCGCAAAAACCTCCGCGGAAATGACGCAGGAAAACATAACCGCCACGGCGGACACTGTTTTCACTGCGCTTAAGGAATTTAACACGGAAGATCTGGAAACCTATGTCAGCTCCTCCACGCTTAGCGTGATCATGAGTTACGCAAAGCAGCACGAGCAGTTTGCCGAGCTTGGCAGAGCCATGTTTGCAAACCTGACTTATGAGATCACTGCTATAGACACGGCAAACAAAACCGTTACCCTTTCCGTTTCAAACAAGGATCTGGCGCAGGTTGCCGGCGATTTCGCAAGCGATCTGATGGGTAAATATTCCACCTTTAACCTGCTCAGCAACCTTTCCAGCGATACCTGGCTGGACAGTAATCTTTCCATACTGACCGAAGATATAGACGCCGCCCCGATGATGAGCCAGCCGGCAGAAATCACCGTAACCATTCAGCAGGCGGACGACAACCTTGTTTTCGCGTTTGACGAGAACGCCGAAAACGGCGTTTCCGGCGGCGCGCTCGGCGCCATAAAGAGCGCGATCGGCGTTTGATGTTAATAAGGATAGACTTTTTATATAATCTATGCTAAAATAGGAACTTAGATCGGATTTAACCAATACATTATTAGAGGTGTAATAATGGCAAATAAATTTTTGACCGCCATTTTCGGCGATTATTCAAAAAAAGAAGTAAAACGCGTTTCCAAAACGGCGGATAAGGTGCTTGCCCTGGAAAGCAAGTATCAACCGATGAGCGATAAAGAACTGATTTCTCAGACGCAGATCCTGAAAGACAGGCTTGCCGCCGGTGAAACGCTGGACGATATCCTGCCGGATGCTTTTGCCGTTTGCCGCGAGGCAGCGTGGCGCGTGCTTGGCATGAAGCATTTCCGCGTGCAGGTAATCGGCGGCATTATTCTGCATCAGGGCCGAATTGCCGAAATGAAAACCGGCGAAGGCAAAACGCTTGTGGCAACGCTGCCCGCCTACCTCAACGCGCTGGAGGGCAAGGGCGTTCATATCGTTACCGTAAACGATTACCTCGCTAAGCGTGACTGCGAATGGATGGGCAAACTCTATCGTTTTCTCGGCCTGACCGCGGGTCTGATTATCCACGAAAAAAACAATGCCGAAAGGCAGGAGGCATATAACTGCGACATTACTTACGGCACCAACAATGAGATGGGATTTGACTATCTTAGAGATAATATGGTGCTTTACAAAGAGCAGAAGGTGCAGCGCGGCCATAACTTTGCTATTGTGGACGAAGTTGACTCCATTTTGATAGACGAGGCGCGTACACCGCTGATCATCAGCGGCCGCGGCGAACAGTCTACGGATATGTACCGCCGCGCAAACGATTTTGCCAGAACCCTGAAGATGGACAAAGTTGCCCAGATGAACGAAAAGGAAGACACGGAAGAAACCTATGACGGCGATTTTGTTGTGGACGAAAAAGCACGCACGGCAACGCTTACACAAAGCGGTGTGAAAAAGGCGGAAGAATATTTCGGCGTGGAAAACCTGATGGATATGGAAAACACCACACTACTGCACCATATCAACCAGGCGATCAAGGCAATCGGCGTTATGCGCAGGGATATAGACTACGTTGTAAAAGACGGGCAGGTTCTGATCGTAGACGAATTTACCGGCCGTATCATGCTGGGCAGGCGTTACAATGACGGCCTGCACCAGGCAATTGAGGCAAAGGAAGGCGTTAAGGTAGAGCATGAGAGCAAAACGCTTGCCACCATCACTTTCCAGAACTACTTCAGACTTTATAAAAAACTTTCCGGCATGACGGGTACCGCTTCAACGGAATCGCAGGAATTCAGCGAGATCTATAAACTGGACGTTGTGGAGATACCCACAAATAAACCCCTGATCCGCAAAGATTATCCGGATGTGATTTTCCAGACGGAAAGAGCAAAATACAAACACGTGATCGAGCAGATCAAAACATGCCACGAAAAAGGCCAGCCCATCCTTGTGGGCACGATCAGCATTGAAAAGAGCGAACTGCTTTCCAAGATGCTGAAACGGGCAGGCATTCCGCACAATGTGCTCAATGCCAAAAACCACGAGAAAGAGGCAGAAATCATTGCCCAGGCGGGTAAACTCGGCGCCGTTACCATCGCCACCAACATGGCGGGCCGTGGTACGGATATTATCCTTGGCGGTAACGCGGAGTTTCTTGCCACTGCGGAAATGAAAAAAATGCAGTATCCCGAAGAGATCATCGCAGAGGCAAAAGGCTTTGCCGAAACGGATGACGAGGAGATCCTTGCGGCAAGAAAAACATTCCGCGAACTGGAAGAGAAATACAAAGAGCAGATCAAGGGCGAGGCGGATAAGGTCCGCGAGGCAGGCGGTCTGTTCATTCTGGGCACGGAGCGCCATGATTCACGCCGTATAGACAATCAGCTCAGAGGCCGTGCCGGCCGTCAGGGCGATCCGGGCGCATCGCAGTTCTATCTTTCAACGGAAGACGATTTAATGCGTCTCTTTGGCGGCGAAAGAATGAAAGCCATGATGAGCCGCCTTGCCGTAGACGAAGATATGCCGATTGAGAGCAAGATGATCTCCAACACGGTGGAATCCTCCCAGAAAAAGGTTGAGGGCAGAAACTTCGCTATCAGAAAGCAGACGCTTCAATATGACGATGTTATGAACCGCCAGAGAGAGCTGATCTATAAACAGCGCGATATGGTGCTGGACGGTATTGATCTTACAGACAAGATTGTGGATATGCTGGATTCCAGCATAGACGCCAACGTTCCCGTATACTGCGCAAAAGACGCGCATAAGAAAGACTGGAACTTAAACGGCCTTAAGGAAAAATACCGCGGCTGGCTGCTTGCGGATGAGGACTGCGATAAGCTGAACGACATGAGCGTTGAGGAGATCACGGATTTCCTGAAAGGGACCGGCGAAAAGAAACTGCAGGAAAGGCGCGAGATGTTCGGCGACGAGATCTATCAGGATCTTTCCCGCAAGATTTTGCTGCACAATGTTGACTCCCTGTGGATGGATCATATTGACGCCATGGATAACCTGAAAGAGGGCATCCACCTTCGTTCCTACGCACAGCAGGATCCCGTTGTGGCATTCAGAATGGAATCTTACGATATGTTTGATGAAATGACGGAAACAATCCGTGAAAACACCGTTAAGATGATGTTCACAACGGTTGTAAGGCGCCGTGAGGATGTGGAAAGGCAGGCTGTAGCCAAGATCACCGCAACATCATCCGGCGGCGGAGACGAAAGCGTAAAAAAAGAACCGGTAAGAAAGGCAAAGAAAGTAGGCCCGAATGACCCGTGCCCGTGCGGCAGCGGCAAAAAGTATAAAAAATGCTGCGGCTCACCCGAAAAACTTGCCGAACAAGCCGCCCAAAACGCCAAATAAAATACAGTAATTTATATTTAGATAAAAAATCAGCCCCAGTATACAGATACGATACTGGAGCTGATTTTTTAGTATATCCTATCATTATTCATCATAAGACGGCATAAAACAAAGCATTAAGATTTACTCATATATTGCTTTATCATGTCCGCTTTTGCTTTTAACTAAAAAATATACGCCGTAAAAACAACGCCGCGCTGAATGAACAGCGCGGCGCTTTTTAATCAGATTTTAAAACAGATTCTGTTTTAATTACTTTTCGCTTTTGATAGCTGCCTGTGCAGTATTACTGACATAAATGACTTTTTATCATTTTTAAAAACTATCTGAGTATCATTAAAATCTATATTATGTATAGGGGAACTTGTCCCCTCTTCGTCAATAGATATAATAGCCTGTTTTTTGGAGCCTTCTATGTCTATATTTAATGTATTGATATTTTTTTTATCCAAATTCATATACCAACAAAAATGGTTGTTACCCATAGGAACAATTTTATAAACAAACTTATCTATAATATCTTTATTTATTTTGGGTTTAGAAAAATCCATAATTTCATTTAGTGTTTCGATAATTCTATCATAATCAATTAAAATATTTTCGTTATCATTTTTAACAGTATTACTAATTTGTTTTTCTAAATCGGAGATTTTTTGATTTACAATATTTTTTTGTTCAATAAATTCTTCTTTTGTTAATTCTCCACTTGTTCTCATTTCCAATAATATGAGTTTCTTTTGTTTGAATTTTTCAATTTGTGTTAATATATTCGTTGTTGAAGAAGGGGATATTTTACTTTCTTTGTAGCATTTTTTAATTAACTCTACAGTTTCAATGATACAATCTTTTTTGTTTTTCCATATCTCTCCAAAAACAGCTTTACACATTAGTTCGAGTTTCCAATCAGCAATCATTCGTTGATCACAATAACCTGTATCATCCTCACCGGCTTCCCTCCTCTTTCTTGCAGAACCATTATTCAACTGATTATAGCATTGATAACCATATGACCAATCACAACCTTTATTTTTGTGCCATCTGTTTTTTCTAAAAGAAGCACCGCAGGAGCATCTCAGCTTTTTGACCCATATATCCTTTGACTCCATTTTACCATGTAGCTTTTCTTTTCCTGTTATAGTTCTTTGAGAGAATGAGGTGGCAACTCGTGATCTTTTTATTTCTTGACATCTCTTCCAAACTTCTTCTGAAACAATAGGCTCAAAATCTGCTTTAACATACATATATGTTGATGCATCATAATTATTAACTCGGCGTTGTTCTAAATAATTATTACTATATGATTTTCCATAAGCCATATATCCGGCATAAGTACAATTGTTAAGTATTCTTGTTATTGTACCTGCACTCCATTTAACAATGCCTGAAGCATTTAATCTGTGCAGTTCGGTTAATTTATTTGCTATTTTCATTGCTCCAATACCATCATTCATATACATATTATATATAAGGCGTACTGTATCGGCTTGTTCTTCGTTTATAACATAAGTGTTTCCGCATCTGTCATATCCAAGAATATTTCCCGAACCATATAGAGTTGCCTTTTCTCTGCTTATTTGTTGTCCTGCTTTTACTCGTTCAGATACTTTGCGACTTTCCTCCTGTGCCAATGTTGCCATAAGTGAAAGTCTTAATTCTCCGTCACCGTCCATTGTCCAAATATTGTCCTCTACAAAATACACCTCAATGCCGATATTTTTTAATTCTCTTGTAGTAACAAGCGTATCAACTGTATTTCTAGCAAATCTACAAACTTCTCTTGTTACAATAAGGTCGAATTTTCTTTGCTTTGCATCTTCAATCATTCTTAAAAATGAAGGACGCTTTTTTGCTTGTGTTCCAGTAATACCCTCATCAATATACTTTTCCACTATGCACCAATTTGAATGAAGTTTTGCTTGTTCATCATACCACTGCATTTGGTTTTCTAAGGCGGAGATTTGAGCTTCATGTTCAGTAGAAACTCTTCCATAAAACACAACCTTTCTGTCACGGTTCCTGTCTAAAAAGTCATAGGGATTAAATGATTTAAATAATGTTTTTTGATTTGTCATAATAATAACCTCCTTTAATGTGACTTAATTATATTAAATCAAGTTATTTTTGTTAATTGTGCGATTTTCAGAATTGGAGGTTGTTTTTATTTTTTGCAAAGTTTCAATATTGATCATTCCTTTTTCAAATAAAATTTCGCTTAACACAATCATTGCAAATGTTTTATCAATTTGTTTCATTCTCACGAATTCCTCCCTTAATGGATTTAAGTCCTAAACTTATTTCTATGGATTTATCTATTTCTTTTAAATGCTCATAATTAAGATGACCGATATATGAGTCGAGTCGTTTTTTATCAATAGTCCGAATCTGTTCGAGCAAAACAATTGACGGTGCTTCAAGTCCGCCTTCAGTATTTATGAAATAATGCGTTGGCAGCTTGGCTTTAACACCTGTTCTACTGGTTATCGAAGCGATGATTATAGTAGGACTGTGGTTGTTTCCAATGTCGTTTTGAATTATAAGCACTGGACGGTAGCCTCTTTGTTCCGAGCCTACGCCGCTTCCCAAATTTGCATAATACAAATCGCCTCTTAAATATTTTTTTCTCATCAATAAAACCTCCTTCACAGCCTTTTGCCTATGTAAGAAGCCAATCAGCAAAACATTAATAGTTGAGTTCTTATTTAGAAGAAAATAAATCTTGTCTTACTGATTGACTAATAATATATGAAAGCAATTTAATTTGTCCTCAACACCCCAAATTGCAAATAAGGGAATCATCAAACGGCTGATTGCTAATCAGCTCCACAGGAGTTCCACCTCTCCGACTTCATCCGAGCTGCCCCCATTGCCTGCGACGGTTTTATCACGCTCGGACTGTGGCTGGGCAGGAGTATCATTATCCCTACTGTCTGTCATTGCCATATCAGCAGCAAACTGATATTTATAACAATCATTTCTCGCTCAACAATAATGTGTGTCTTGGCGTGATTATTAAAGCAGCTTATGCTTCCGCACAACAATAGGAATGTATTTGATGAATGACTTATTCAGTTTATGAAAGGAAGTCCTTTCATAAACTTCAACTTGTTGGGGGTGTTTTGTTGGGGGTATTATTCAAAATTTTTCAAAAATTTTTTCCTTGCTGTTTGAACAGACTCGTAAATTGTCTTGACATTTCTCCCTTCTTTTTCGGCTATTTGTCTGTATGTAAATTGTTCTGAATAGTGCTCCAAAAATCTTTTTTTCGGTACAGGTGATAAAGTTGATAATGCCATTTCAATCTTGCTTTGCAATTCGGCATTATTTAATATTTCAAAAATAGAATCAGTTTCATATCTCATCAGAGTATCCGATTCAATTCTTTTTGACTGCCTGATTTCACGCATTTGATGTTTGGATTCATTTCGGTTATATAACTGATTGATTTCCAAATACTGCTGCCATTCATTTGCACTAAAAACCTTATTAAAATTCAATTTTAGTTCAGGCAAAATAGAAAACAGTTTGTCCTGTTCAATATCACTAACGCAAACTAAAATTGTATTTTCTTTCATTTCATATTCGTGAGAAACATCGTATATCTCACATATTTTTTTCATTTGTTTTAACCTCCAAATTTTGAATTATTTTGATTTTCAAAATTCAGAGATTATGGATATTTTGCTATGTATTGCTGCCAAGAACAAACTGACATTTTAAATAAAAAAATAAAGGATACACAACAGTTAAAATAACCATTGTGTATCCTTTAACTTAAAATACAAGTTAGTATTATATAACATTTCCTATAAAAAGCATTTATTATTTCAATAAATGTTTAATAGAAAAGCTAATAATAAATGATTGGCATAACCAATCTACAAATTTAATTGGTATTGATTGACTGATATTTACTGCCTGCTGTAATTTTGGAAATTCATTTTCATAGTTACCAATCATTAAATCTTCAATCGACATATTTAATGATGCCATCAAAATACGTTTCCAAGTAAATTCATAATTAATGTTTTCTAGTTCATTTAAATATGGCGAAATATCAATTTTTTTACAACTTTTAAATATGTTATTGTATAAATTCAAGCAAAATATAGTTTCAGGTATAATATTATATTTAGTTGAGTTTATAAAAAGTTTATTAGCATTGAATTCAGTAGAATTAATCAATACAGCTAAATCCAAAACATGTTGTATAGGTGTTTGAAGCCCTGTTTGCGTTTTTCCATAAAAAACATGATGTTTGAGTAAATGACGAAATAACACACACAAATTATCATGTAATTCAAGGCTTTTTATATTCTTATAGCAACCAAACTGAGTTGAATTTTCAAATAAAATGTTCGTATCAAACTTTGTTGATGACTTTACAAAATGAGCATTTGTTATATTCAGATTACTATGTATATCTATAGAAATCTTTTTATGTGAATTAAACATCATCAATGTCTGCGTATTATCCATATATGTTTTAGGAAAAAATTTCATATTAAAAATCGGATTATCATACATAGTTTTAAATTTTATATGATAACCTAATTTTAATAATTTTCGATATAAATCTTGAGCATTATCACTAGAAACTAAAATATCAATATCATCGAATACTCGTTCTATATTCCCATAATAATTATTTTTTAAAAATAAACCTTTTATACCAATAATAGGAATATTAAATGCATCAAACAACGATAACTCTTCGCAAACTTTTTTATCAAATTTTTTTTGTTGTATTAACAAGTTTGTTCTTTTTTCTACAACTTCACTTTCATCTATAAATCTACAAGTCGCAAGATTTTTATCTTGTTTAAGATATGATAAATAATTATTATAACCACTAGAACTTTTAATTAATTCAAAAAGATTTCTTATATCATTGTAAATATTATTTAAACTGACGGATGCTTCTATCGTATCATAAGACATATTTTGTTCTCCTTAAATAAATATAATTTCATAAAACTATTAATGCAGATATTGGATTTATTTTTAGTCAATTGATTAAAAAAACTTTCTATATCTTTGATTTATCAATCGATTTATTTCTATTTGATTTAATTCAGTAAGTGAAGAAATAATAAAATCCTTTATTCTGTTACTAATTGTTTTTAAATACTGAGTTTCTATTATGTCATTTTCATTAATTATTTCATCTATAAATCCATTGTTAATTTCATGAACTTCATTTAATATTATATTTTCATTAAGAATTTCCTTTCTTGCTCTAGGAGAAATGCATCCCAAATTAGCTGTTTCTAAAACAGCTAATTTATCGCATACACATAATCCGACAGCTCCTCCACTATAAGCATTTCCTGTAATCACACACACTATAGGTACCGATAAATCAAGCATAGTAGATATGTTATTTGCAATAGCTGAAATTTGACCATGCATCTCCGCTTCAATACTTGGTTCTGCACCAATAGTGTCTATGAAACAAATAATCGGTCGATTAAACTTCTCTGCTTGCTTCATTATTCTTAATGATTTTCTATATCCTTCTGGCTTTGTCATAGAAAAATTACATGCAATATTTTTATATATATCACTATTGCTTACTTGCATAATAATAGAAACACTTTCATTATTAATTCTACCAATTCCACATTCTATTGATTTGTCCTCTCCAATAATTCTATCTCCATGCATTGGCAAAAATTCAGTTGTTATTGTTTTCACTAGATCAACGGTATTATAATTTTTGTTTTTCATTATTGTATCCATGTATCGTTAAGATTTGCTCTAATATATTTGCAAGGTTTTTTTTATTTGTTACTATATCTGCAAATCCACATTCATCCCAAAATTTTGATGTCCGAATTTCTTTAATGTTTTCTTTATATGTGTTTTCTATTATTTTTCTTCCAGCAAATCCAAATATCGCATCATCCTCAAACACTATAATATCTGCCAACGCAACAATACCTATACTTGTCCCACCAAAAGTTGGCTTACGAACAACAGAAATATATAATAAACCTTGTTCGTTATGCTTATTAATTGCACTAATAACATTAATAATTTGAACAACTGCTTTAAAACCTTCTTGAACTCTAATACCACCTGATAAAACATATGTTATTATCGGATATTTATTTTTTGTGGCGTAGTCAAAGCCTTTAATAATTTTTTCTGCTTCTTTTATGCCTATTGTGCCAATATCGTTACCCTTTTCAAACTCAACAAACAAAAATTTAATATTTCCTAGCTTAGCTATATAAATTGCAACGGAACATATGTCTTTTGTATAAAGTTCTTCGATAAAGTCGATTTTTTTAATTTTACAATTATCATTCATACTTCATCACCTAAAATATTCAAATACATATTATATACTAATTTTATACCGTAAACTATATGACTAATTTTCATGTTTTCATTCGGTGCATGATTATTTTCATCACTTTGGGCTAGTGGTACTATATAAATTGGACAATTTAAAACGCTCAATTTTTCTAATGGTAAATAGGCATTAATTTGTTCATAAACTATTGGCTTTATACCACTTATATCAAAAATCGTATTAGCTAATACTTTTAAATGTTTTTGATTTATTTCTGATATAAATGGAGAGCAGACTTGTCTATATTGCACATTTATATTTTTTAATTTAAAAAATTCATTTATATACTTCTTTTCATCATAAATATTTTGTTTATCTAATCGCATATCAATATTACACTTAGCTTCGGCAGGTATAATTCCTTTTTTTAAATTTCCGCTGTTAAATCCTGAAATTGTAAATGAAGCATTACTATTAAAATATTCTTCAACAATATGACTAGTATTAACAAATTCATTTATACTACTAATTAGATTAAATGCTGCCCCATTATATATTCCGCCATAATTTCCTGCATGCAAATAGTTATCGAACTCTTTTTCTTTTTTTATAAGTAAATATGAAAGCTGTCCTCTGCAACCATGACCGATTATTGGATGACTATCATACCAATGAGAATCGAGAACAATAACAAATAGTGGATTCAAAAAATCATGGTACTTTTCACAAAAAAAATCTAAATTATCGCTCTCACTTTCTTCGGAATCTTCAAAAATTAAACTTATTCCTAAATCAGAACTTATTTTGTGATTTTTTTGAAGCATTTCAATCGCTTTTAATGAAGAGTAAATTTGACTTTTTGCATCACCACTACCTCTGCAGAATATACGTTCATTAATAATAACAGGTTCAAATGGATCGGTATTCCAAAGGCTTCTACAACCGACAGGTTTCACATCGTAATGAGAGTATATTAGTATATTATTCTTACTACATTTATTTGTTCTTGCACAAATTACAGAAGTGTTTTCGATAGTATCAAATAAAACTTCCAGACCTATATTCTCCAAAAAGTCTAAAATTAATTTTGCACATTTTTGTTTTCCATCATAATTATATGACTTGCTTTTTAGTATTGGAAACAACTCATTTTCAATATTATCTATTATTGTATATTCAAAATGCTTTTTCATCTTAAATCCTTGTTTGATAATTTTCTCCTCGCTGTCCAGAAATCTTTTCCCATGGATTAATCACAACGTCAATAGTTTCAGGATGTGCCAATTTCCATTTAGCAGTATCTGGAGACAATGGTTCCCATAAATAACTATGATTATCTTCAAGCCATTTTTTAGCTAACTTTTTATCATTGAAATACTCAACAACAGTGGAAACAAGATTAGGTAAAATACCTGCAAATCCAATATTATGTTTTTTGCATTCTTTTAATATTGCATCTGTAGATTTTTGTATTTGAATAACTTTTTCATCCCAAGAATTTATTTTTTCATTAAACGAAATATAACTACCTGTATCCTCAATTATACTTATACCAAATTTTTCAGGATCTTTATGTATAGGGGAATCAATAGGAACAAAAAACGGATTTACTCTAACACTATCAATATAATCTGAATTATCATTTATGAAATCAATAGTTTGTTGAATATCATTATCATTTTCATGTAAATATCCAGTCATAATATTGATATGGTTCCATAAACCTACCTCATGCGAATCTTTCAATATCTGTTTCATTTCATCAACATACAATTTTTTATTCATGTGATCAAGAATCTTTTGACTTCCACTTTCAACACCATATCTAACTAAAACACAACCGGCTTGTTTAATTCTTCTCAAATCAAGTTTAGATAAATTATTAGGTCTAAGGTAACAAAACCAATTTAAATTTAAATTTGCAGATATTAAATTATTTGTAAACTCATTTATAAACTTTTTTGTTGGATTCATTTCATTGCAAATCAAACTAAAATTCTTACAACCATATGCGTTATGCATAGAAATCATTTCATTTGAAATATCGATTGCGTCCTTTATTGTTTCAGTATTTTTACTAATTCTACAAAAACTACAATTATATGGACAACATCTATCACCAACTAATAGTTGATAATTAATATCATTGTAATCAATTTTATATAATTTTTTTTGCTGCTTAATATATCCTTCAAGATTTATATCTGAATAATCTGCTTCAGGAATTTGAACTTTCTCTTTTGAATTATTTTTTATTACAACTTTGCCATTCTTTTCATTGACATTAAAACAACTATAATCGTAGTTTTTACCTTCTATCTCATTTATAAGTTGCAACATCGGTTTCCACCCTTCACCAATAATTGCATAATCGGCATCAATTGTATCAAGAACATCAAAAGAATTGCCTTCGGTAATAAAAGCTCCACCTACTATAAATTTACGTTGTTTATTTCTCAAATTTTGGATAATCATTTTACTATAAGGAATTTGTCTCTTTCCCATAATTGAAAAACATATAATTTCAAAACTTTTTAACTTTTCAATAATTGAATCAAGTTCTATTTTAGTCTCATCAATTATAAAATTGTCTTTTTGAGCAAACTCACTACTTTTATAACCTTGAGATAACCATAATTCAAGTTCAAGGTCAAATGTTGTAACATTTTTTTTGTGCTGCTTTAAATATGATTTTAATACAGCTATACCTAGCGGAGGAACAGGAATAAATTGTTGTTCTGAAGGTGCGTAACATAATGCGATTTTCATAATATCTATTTCCTTATATATTCTTCAAAAATTTTTTTATATATTTTATAATCTTCAATATTGAGCTTTTGGTATTCAAGTAAATCAAAATGTTTACCGTAATAAGGAATATACACTGTGGGTATATATCCATTATTACATAATAAGTTGTCTAATTGTCCAAATCCTAAAATACGTGTATTTATTTTTATTGACATATATCTCATATTAAGAATATCAAATAATCTAATTAATTCAATTAATGGTATTCCATTTTCATTAAAAGAAATATAGCCTACAATCCTACTATTTATTTGATCAATGTCATATTCAAATTTCATATCATACTTGTAATTGTTCGAATCGTTAAACTTATATACATAATTGCTATTTTTACATATTTGTATTATAAAGTCTCTCGTAGAAAGTGATGGCATTTCAAGTTTGACTTCTTTATGATTAATACCACTATATTTTCCAAGAATTATACTATTATCTCCAACTAAATTCGAACACCTATAATTTGTTTTCATTCCCAAAAAATAAAAACCATATTTTAATTTTAATTGTACAGATTGAGGAGGAATATCAACACAGCTAGCTACCACTAATGCATGTTGAAATTTTGAATAATAATCATTTCGTTCTTTTTCCAATCTACTTCCGATATGATATCCTCTGTATTTTTTATCAACCAATAAATGTGCTAATTTTATTAAATGATAATCGTCCTGCACGGTATCATATAATCCTGCAAAAGCAACAACTTTATCGTTCTCAAGTCCTACCCATCCTTTTAAATTATTAGAAAATAATTTTAGTAATGATTTTTCACTAGAAAATGCACTATAATGATATGAACCATAATTTTCTTTAAAAAGTGTTACTAAATCAGTAATATGTGTTTTCTTTACTTTTTCAATTATAATATTCATATTTTACAAAAGCTTTCATAAGGATTATTACCTGTCAATAAATACACATCAATATTTTCTAACCATTTTTTTATAATATTTTTAACCGTAACATCTTGCCTGTCAGATGTATATACCTCTAACCAATTAGGATGACAATAATCAAACGGAGATAATACATCAAGACGTTCAAGTGCGCTCAGTGCGCTTAATTTTTTTACTGCCGGATTTTCGTTTTTGTTATAATCAGTAATAAGTATTTTTTTAAGTTTAATATCTTTATTAACTGTTTCATCAAAAAGCAGTGGAATTTCTTCTACAGAAAATCTAATTTTGTCATGCGATTCTGATTTTTTAACGATTTCAGTATCCTTCCATCTCTCTAATCCAGTCATTGTTTTTTGGGGGACATTCACAGGAATCGGTATGCCACATATATAAAATGAATCGTTTTTTTTCTTATATATAGATACTCTGTCGTTTGCCTGAAATATTGCATTGTTGTTTTTTATTAAATCAAATAAAAGAGTTGTCTTTCCCGATCCAGACTTCCCACATATTACAACACCTTCACCATTAACTAAACAAGAAGCAGCATGTAGAGCAATATTTCCTTCTTTTTCAAGAAAAGTATTTAACAAAGTTTCAAATACATATACTAAATCATCATATATATTATTTCCGCACATAATTAATCTCTTATCTTCTAGTTTTATATATGTATTTGTTTCTAATACTTTAAAAAATTTAACATTGCCTTTTGAGATTTTTGCGGCTTGCTTTATCGCATCCTCTTGCCGATAAACTAATCCATTTAATAGAATTTTTTTGTTCTTACTATGTGAATTATGAATTAATGCTATATCACAATTTATATTATTAAACAGATTTTTATCTATATCATCACATAAACAAATTGTGAATAAATCTGAATCTTCAACTCCAAATTCAAAACAATAATAATTATTAAATTTCTTATAAAATTCCATAATTATATCATTATATTTTTTTGAGTAAGAAATCAAATTGCACTTAAAACTTGAATATTCAATTATTGTTTTCATTTTATCCCCTTAAATAATTTCGTCAAAAAACATGCCATATCTTTTTTTCTTTTCAGAAAGCACCTTTTTTATATCTTCTGAATAAAACATAATGGCGATTTCATCTGAAAAAGCCATACCTAATTTACTCAAAGAAAAGTGTTCATTTTCGATTTTCGCTAAACGATTTTCTTTGCAAAATGTAATCTGTTTATTAAAATCATTTTTAAAATCACTTTTAAAATATTCGTTATAATCTTTTATACTTATTCCTTTATAGTTATGTATTCCCAATACACATGATTTTGATTTCTGTTCTGATTCATTAAGAACATAACCTAAAGAATAAGGTAATACATTTCTATTTATTTTATTTTTATACTCTTCAATTGTTCTAGAATTCCAATACAATATATTTCCAATATAACCATATGAAGATAATCCAAAAGACAAAAGCTCGTTCTTTTTTATTCCTCTTTTACTAATGATTTGCTTTTGAATTGTATTCTCTTGACGTGAAAACTTATGTGACGAAGCCTGAATAAAACCAAATTCTTCCATTTTATTTACCAATGTAAAATAAAATTCAAGCATTCTATCGTCATGTTTTAAATTGTCATATTCATTCAATTTTGATTTTGGATGTAATCTTAATCTGTAAGCACTTATAGATTGAACTTCCAACGCATTTGCTATATCTAAGGTTTTTTTCCAATCTTCAAGTGTTTGATTTGGCAATCCGTACATTAAATCAATATTAATGTTTTTAAATCCTGCCGATTTAGCTATTTCTATGGCCTTAATAGCCACTTCACTATTATGTCTTCTATTAATAATCCTTAGAGTATCATCATTAAAACATTGAATACCAATGTTTAATCTATTTACTCCTAAATCTATTAATTTTCTCATTTTTTTCAATGTCACAGTTTCTGGACTTGATTCGCATGTTATTTCGATATTTTCTTTGATAGCAAAATTGTCAAATAAACATTTAAATATTTCTTCAAATTCCAATTCAGTTAATGTTGTGGGTGTACCACCACCTATATGAATGGAAGAAACTATTTTCTTTCCGTATTTATTACGAGCTAATTTTATTTCATGACGCAACAGTGAAACATATTCGGATTTTTTAACAGTGCATTTATTTAATTCATAACAACAAAAATAGCAATATGAACATTTTCCTGTACAATAAGGTATATGAATGTAGATATTTATTTCATCATCTAATTCTACACAGTCAAAATTGCTTTCGTCAATTTTATATAATGATTGTGGCGGAGGATATGAAAATGTAAACGCATATTCTTTATAATCTTTATGAATTTGCATTTTTTTACTTTGTATTGTTTTTGCCTCATTAAGAAAATCATTATAATTCATAAGCTTTTTTCTCCCTATTAAATAACTTATTACACAAGTTTTCAATATCCAGAAACGATTTTATTTCGTATAATTTATTCGGTGAATAATTATCTTCTCTATTAAAATGCACCGGTGTAAATCCCAATTCATTTGCCGGAATCAAATTTTTTATTCTATCATCAATAAAAATACAATCTGCATATCTTATATTATGATTTTTGACTATTTCATAAATCTCTTTATTCGGTTTTCTTAGTTTTACATCTCCACTAATTATTGAAAGCTTAAAATATTTATCTAAATCGTATTTTTTTCTTAAAAAAACAGACCATTCAGATACATCATTAGATATAATACCTAAATTGTATTTCTTATTTAAATTTTTTAATACTTCTAAACAATTTTTATCTAAAATCAACTGACTCTCTAAATATTCAGTCTCAATACTCGGATAAAATTCTCCAAGACCTACATTCCTCCAAAACTGTTTAGATGATATCGCACCTAAACTAGCTTGCATATATTCATTAACTATTTCTTCACTAGATATTTGCTTATTATACTTTTTTACAAAAGGGACTAATAAGTCATTTGTATCATCACCTACTATAAAAAGAACTCCCATTACATCAAAGAAAATCCATTTTTTCATATAAATACTCCCTAAATTTATTTTTTGTTTAAATAATATTTTGCTTGTGCATTCCATAGCTCGTTGTATTTTCCGTTCTTTTCAATAAGCTGCTGATGTGTTCCTGCTTCAACCAATTCTGCTTTATCAAATACAGCAATTCTGTCGCAGAACACGCAGCTTGATAATCTGTGTGAAATGTATATTGTAGTTTTGTTCTCAACAAATGAATTAATTCTGCTGTATATTTCATTTTCTGCAATCGGATCAAGTGCTGCCGTTGGCTCGTCAAGAATAACAATCGGTGCATCCTTGTATAATGCTCTTGCAAGTGCAAGCTTCTGTGCCTCTCCGCCGGAAATTTCAACACCTGCTTTATCCAATTCCTTATAAAGATAAGTGTTTTCCTTGTACTCCATTTTCAGCATTCTGTCTTTGATATTCGCCTCATCAAGCACTTTATAAAGCTTGTCACAATCGTATTCTTCGCCTGCTGAAATGTTTTGCGAAAGCGTTGTTGAAAAGATTTTGAAATCCTGAAAAACAACGGAATACAGGCGTATTATGCTTTCTTTTGTGTATTCCTTAATGTTGATGCCGTTAATCAGAATTTCGCCGTCTGTAACATCATAAAACCTGCAAAGCAGTTTAATAAATGTTGTTTTGCCACTGCCATTTCTGCCGACAACTGCAAGATTTTCGCCGTTGTTTATTTTTATATTGATGTTCTTCAAAGAATAATTTTCGGCATTCGGATATTTAAAAGATACATTCCGGAATTCTATTTCAAATTTATCTGTAAAATTAATATCCTTTCCACCATATTTCATATTATCCTGCGTATCAAGAATTTCAAAATAGCATTTTGCAAGTGGTATGATTTCCTGAAGCTTGCCAAAAGTGTTTGCCATCATCATAATGCCATTTATAATCTGCATAAATGAACCGCAATATAGCACAAGCGAGCCGATACCGAAAAGCCCGAGCAAACCTTTAATGCCAATAAACAGATAAACACCAAAGCCGACCACTGCGCCAAGTATCGCAACAAAGGAGCTCGCCTTCGCCGTGTGCATAGAGATTTTACGGAGTGTCTTTTCGCCGTCTGTTAAAATCTTGCTTGTGGCAATGCTGTCTATTAAATTCTGTTCCTTGTAAATTCTGATTTCCTTGCCAGTTCTGTAATCTCCGAAAATATCAAGAAAAGAATAGAAAATCCTGTCCAGTTCAGCATAGCTTTCGTTCGCCTTTAAATATGATTTGTTTATGTTTACCGCAACAAGAAGAATGAAAACCGCCATTGTAAGGATTGCGCTGATTATAGTAATCAAAAAAATCGGCTTTTCAAAAAAGGTATCTCCTGTTCTTGTAAATCCAACCTTAAGAAGCGGGAAGATGATAATAACGGAAATTATCAAGGTAAATAAGCCATTTAAAAATCTGTATGTTGTCCATACAAAATAGGGAAAGCGAGACCATCTGCTTTTTTCAGCCTCTTCGTGCTTGTGAATAAGCTCTTTATATTCGCTGTTTTCAAGCTTCTGATATTCTGTTTTGAACAGCTTGGATGCAACCTTTTTGTTTTCTTTGTTCAACAAAAGATTCCTTAAATTCTGGCTGTATTCATCAAGAAAACTGCTAAGGAAAAACAGAACAAAGTTTATTGCAACGGCAATGGCTATGTATAGCATAACGGTTTTGAAATCCTTGCCGTCACTCAGTAGATTTATAATTTTAGCAGTAAACAGAATGTTTATAAATGGTTTAAGAGATGAAACGATTGACTGGATGGTTACAGATGGCAAAACTTTTTTTTCAAGGCTTTGAATTTCCTTGTAGATTTTAAAAACGGTTTTCATATTATTCATTCACAGCCACCTCCGTTTCCTTATAGTAGTAGCTCTGAATCTGATACATTCTGTAATATGCACCCTTGAGTGCCATAAGCTCCTCGTGTGTTCCGCTTTCGGCAATTTTGCCGTCTTTAATGAATAAAATTCTGTTGCAGAATCTTGTTGAGGAAAGCCTGTGAGAAATGAAAAACGAAATCTTATTTTCCGTTAATTCATTATATTTTAAGTAAAGCTCGTTTTCGGAAATCGGATCAAGCGCGGCGGTCGGCTCGTCCAAAATCAAAACAGGCGCGTTTTTGTAAACAGCCTTTGCAAGAAGTAATTTCTGCTTTTCTCCGCCTGAAAAATCAACTGCGTTTTTATAAACATTCTTATCCATCAGTGAGTTTTCCTTATCAGGCAAAGAATTTATCTTTTCCAAAATCCCCGCTTTCTTAAATGCAGAATAAAGCTTTTCCTTGTCATATTCCTTTTCAGCGCTGATATTTTCAGCAACGGTCATTGGCATAAAGAAATAATCCTGAAAAACAGCAGAAAACAAATCAAAATAGCTTTCGCTTGAAAAATCTCTGCTGCTTTTGCCGTTGATCAGAATATCGCCCTCTGTGGGGTAATAAAGCCCGCAGAGCAGCTTGATCGCCGTTGTTTTGCCGGCTCCGTTTTCCCCGACGATGGCTATGTTTTCGCCATGATTCACCTTGAAAGACATAGCTTTGATCGTGCTTTTTTCGGCGGAGGGATAGGTGAACGAAACATTTTTAAATTCAATAGATTCAATCTCGCTGAAATCAACATCAGGCTTATCCCTGCTTTCGTTTTCACTTTCAATATATTTGCGAAAAACTGCACAATCGTTCACACTGCGTTCAATTTTTGAATAGGAAAAAACAAGGTTAACAATCCAGTTTGAAAAGCCTGTTATAATTCCGAAATAAAAAACAAATTCGGAAATGGTTAAGCTGCCGTTTGTTACAAGATAAATCAGATATACATAAGCGATAAGCTGTCGGATTAGATTCAGTACGGCTCTTATTCCGCTTACCGCCGCACTCTGATTTGTGTATTTTGCAATAATTCTTTCAATATCTGATGTAATTTTAGCAACTGTGTAAATAAAATAATCCTGAAAGCCGTATAGCTTAATATCCTTGGACGCATCACTGCTTTTGCTCAATTTATAAAAATAATCAAGCTTTGATGAAAGCTTTGAACTGTCATCAAGCATTGCTTTCTGCTTTTTATTTAAAACCTTTAATATGACAAATTCGCCTACGCAGGTTAAAAGAATAAGCAGAATCATCAAAATATTGATTTTGTAAATCAAAACCGCAGATGCAATAACGCCGATTATGCAAACAAGAAAATCGTTGCATTCTTCAATGAAATCTGCACCCGATGAAAACCTTACATTGTAAAAGGCTTCTGCTCTTTTTTGCAGTTCTCTGCCCTCAAGGCTTTCTATGTTTACATAATCTGCCCAAAGATTTTTGCGGAATGCCATAACAGCATAGCGCATTCTTACAATTCTTGCTCCGCCTCTGATAAGCTCCTTCATAAACGGATCCATCCATATGGTAAAGGTTAAAAGCAGACTTAAAAGTGCAACAACAAGAATTAACTGCTCTGTTGTAACACCCTTTTCAATGCAGTCAATCATAGCCTTTGGTATGTATGCTGTTACAATCGGCTGAAGAACAAGAGCCGGGACTCTGACAAAGAAAAAAAGTAAACTTTTTTTATCCCACTCAATCCAATTTGATAACATATATTTTAAATTAGACAACATATTATCCACCTGTTTGCAACAACCTATCTTTAAAAAAGGCTAATATCAATAATAATGATGTAATGATGACTCCAATACCAAATGAATACGCTATAATAAAGTTCTTATGCATAAGAACCAAAACTATTACTAAAAAAATCAATGACAAAATTACAGAAAAATATTTATATACCTTTTTCTCTTTAATTGATAGCTTTTTTCTTTTATTATCAATAGGCGCAAAAATCCAAATCAATACTGTAGAAACAATTAATATACCTAAAAACAACATATGACAAGAATTTTGTTCTAAGTATTGAATTATGATTAATGATAATATCATTAAAACAATTGAACTAATGAGACAATAAATATATTTACTGGCATGTAAACCACCTGTAAATTTTCTCAAAATGAAAAAGGCTATAAATAAACATACGCATTCTTTTAACATTCCAAAAAATATACCAATTAAAATTGTAATAGCAATATTAATAATTCCATGAACCACTACTTTAGCAGCATATTCATACAGTTCTTCATCATCTTTACTAATATTTTGATTCTTAGATAAATACAAAGATAGTTTTTTATAAAACATATCCATTATTTAAATAACTTAAATTTCTCTGCTGATTTCGGTTCCTTAGGTTCATTAAGAATAAAACAACTTGCAGAATTAGCATTGAGAGTTAAAACCAGTGTTAAGCATCCAACTATTGCCGGTGAAATTTTTTTCATAATGTTTTTGATTTTTTTCATAATATATCACTCCTTGACAAAATATTATCATATTTTTAATTATTTTAGTTAAAATCATCCAAAGTGATATTTGATTTGGAAAAAGTGCATAATTTTGTTTAAAATACAATCGAATTAATCTATATAAGTGTATTGTTTTAAAATATAGAATTATTTTATTTTGATAGTGTATTATACACTTTTAATTTGTTAACAATATTATTCAACCTTGTTAGTATAAAATGAGGTGATTAATATGTATATTGACTTTGAATGTTTAGGAAAAAGAATTGCTCAAAGACGACATGAGTTAGGATATAAACAGAATGAATTAGCAGAAAAAGCAGATTTATCTAATAACTATTTATCAAATATTGAAAATGGTCATTCCATACCAAGTTTAACTACATTTGCCAATATATGCATCCAATTAGATACAACACCAGATATGTTTTTGCTTGGCACAATAAAAACAAACGACATACCTCAATCCATAATTGATAATTTAAAAATATGTGATGATAATTCATTAAAACTTATTAATGATATTATTCAATGTGTAATAAACCAAAAAAATAAGTAATGACAATCCCCTTCAATTAAGGTATAATCACATTAATTGGAGGGGATTATTTGATTAATATTCTTGTATGTGATGATAATGAGAACATTACAGATGAAGTATATAAACTCTTAAAATATATAGAACAAAAAAGCAAAAATGAATTTAATATTGATGTAAAAAACAGAGGAGATTTTATTTTTTCAAGTAACAAATCATATGATATTGCTATTGTTGATATAGAAATGCCGGGTGTTAATGGTTTAAAACTGTCAGAAAAATTAAAAGAACTTAATTCAGATGTTATAGTTATTGTATTAACTTCTTTTCAAAACTATCTAGATAATGCTATGCGAATTCATGTTTTTAGATATTTATCAAAGCCCATTGACAAAAATAGGTTTTATGAAAATTTCAATGATGCACTTACTGAATATAAATTTTTAAATAAATCTATAAGTGTGATTTTTGAGGATGAAGTACATCATATAAAAACAAAAGATATTCTATATTTTGAAAATCTTAAATATGGTTCACAAATTCATACAAAAAGAGGTACATTCAGAACAAATAAAAAGGCAGATGAATGGTTAACAGTCCTTAATCAATACGAATGTTTCGAATATTCTTATAAAGGAATACTAGTTAACCTACAAAATGTAATAGACTTTGATAAAACTTATGTTTTTATCAGAAAAAATGAATCAGAAATTGTAAAAGTATATATATCACAAAGAAAATACAGTAATTTCAAAAAATCATTTTTTCGTTTTATTGGGGGAAGCAAATGAACACTATATGTTATTTATTTATTTTTATTTTCGAGCAGTTCATTTCATTTATGTATTTTAAAAGTAAATATACAATAAAAAGAAATGCTTGGATAGTTCTGTTATGTTATTCAATATCTTTTGTTCTTCAATATGTAATAAATCTTACAAACATTCCATACTTGAATTTGTTAAGTTTTCTAATTTGTAATTTTATTGTTGTACTTTTTTGTTTTAATACTACATTTAAGCAATCTATATTTAATATTGTATTACTCGAAGGAATTATGATAACAACTGAAATTGTTGTTATGTACCTATTTTCTTCAATACTGGGAATAGATTTATTAGAATGCAAAAACAATGATTTAATTATTTTTTTAGAAACAGCAACAACGAAAACTCTTTATTTCATTGTTGCATACATAATTTCTAAAATTTCCAAGAAAAATAACGATAACTCAAATATAGTAAACAAATACTCAATATTGCTTTTTCTAATGCCTGTTTCTTCAATATTTGTTATTTCAAGCTATGCCTATCTCTCTTTCAATTACGAAATAAACAAAACTACAAATATTCTATTTACTTGCTCATCTCTAATAATGCTTATTTCAAATATTATAATTTTTGTAATTCATGAAAGAATCATTGATATATTAATAACAAACACAGAATTAGAACTTGAAAAACAAAAAACACATATTAATATAGAATACTATTCAGAACTTGAAAAACAATATGCTGCATCAAATATACTAATTCACGATATAAAAAAATGTCTTGCAAACATTAAAACTTTATCTACTCAAGGAGACAATGAAAAAACTATTGAATATATCGATTCAATTTATGAAGGTTATGAAATCAAAAAAATCAAACAATATAGCAGCAACAAATTAGTTAATGTCATAGTAAGCAGATACGCACAATTATGTTATGAAAATAATATTGAATTTTTTTCTGATATCAGAAATATAGATTTTTCATTTATTAAAGATAGTGAACTTACCGCATTATTTGACAATCTATTTGAAAATGCTTTTGAAGCGGCTCAAAAATCATTAGAAAAATTTATCAAAATCGAAATTGATTATAAAAATGAAAATTACATTTTTATTAAGATATCAAATTCAACAAGTAGTAAACCTTATTTCCAAAAAGGATTACCAATTACAACAAAAGATACTAAAAAACATCATGGCATCGGTACAAAAAGCATTTCACGAATCGTGAAAAAACACTATGGTAATCTTGAATATAACTACATTGAGAACAAAAATATATTTGTTGCTTCAATTTTATTAAAAACTGATTAAATTCAAGGAACACCATAAAAATATGGCATTCCTTATTTTTATACAAGATTTTTATTATTCTCCCACCCCCAAGCAAAACCTTTAAATTGAGATACCCAGCTATCAAGTGACTGAATAACTACCTCACCTGAAAGGTTATGAGCAACAAGTCCGTTTCCTATATAAATACCAGTATGACCGTATGGATTACTTGCATATCCATAAACTGTGGCTCCTACGGGTATGGTGGTCCAGTCACTTGATACCGACCATTGCTCTGCTGCACACAAGGCACAATGAGCAGAACCTCTTGAACCTGTAACAGCCTGATAAACATCTGCAACCCAAGCCTGACAGTATCCTGACTTTGCGGATATTCCGTAATACTCTGAATTTGTGGCAACAGCTACGATTTTCTTTTGCAAATCATTTGCTGTTTCGTTTTCAAAGGTTAGTGAGCCTATATCAATACTGCTTCCGTTACTTCCTATATTAAAAATGATTGATGACCATAACTTATCGTTTTTATCGCTCATAAGTTCAGTCAAGTATTCGATTTGTTTCTCATTAAAAGAATATTCGGTGGACATATCGTTTGCAGTTTTGTTTGATACAGTTATTGTCAACACCTTAACAGATGTTTCTTTTTCGGTTATAACCTCATTTCCGTATTCGTCAGTAGTGACTATTTCTTCGATTTTAGTCCGTGTTTGAGTTTCATAGTCAATATTATTCATATCCCAAAATATCTCAGAAATTATTGATTTCTTATTTTCATCAATCGTGGCAATTTCCATAGGATTGTTTTGGTCTGTTGTGGTTTTAACGGCATAAATGGAGAGAATATCTTTCCAGTTCGCTTTTGTACCGTTTATTTCTACCTCGTCATAATTACTTTTGGATTTGATTTCTTCGATTTTGGTATCGTAGTCATTATTGATTTCCTGAATAACACTTTTTATGTTCAAACCTGTATTCGATGTTTCAGTAGAAAAGAATATGCCGTAAAAAGAGCTTGCAAGAGCTGCAAAGAGACAAATAAAAATTATTATAACAACGGAAATCCAGCCACCTGCGATGATGAGCGAAACAAGGCTTTTAGCCGCCTTATAAGCGGCTTTTAATGCGTTCTTTAAGAATTTAACTAATTGAGAAACAAATTTCTTTGCTTCTTTTGCTGTCTGTCTTAACCGTTGTGCTGCCTTGCGTGATTTTTCAGCAGTCTTGCTTACTGCAAGCTGTTTCGTCTGTACCTTTTTTACGGTGTTTACAGCAGTAGCGTTTGCCGTTTTTGCTGATGCCTTTACACTTTGTGCATTACCTGTTTTAATTACATTATCAGATTTTTTGAGTGGGTTCTTTATGGGTGGTTTACTCGCTTCAGGTTGAGAGCTGAAAGCAATATTACTTTCAACAGTCACCTGTGTATTGTTTACTGTATTCTTTGCCTGCCGTGCTTTTCTACGAGCCTTAACCTCATGAAGAGTTAATTTAGCCGTTTCAATGTTATTTTTTGTATCAACTACACTTTTTTTGCCCTGGTGATTAAATTCATAGGCGGCATAATCAGCGGCTCCTTTTGCTTTTTCCTGTACCTTTTCAACAGCATACTGTTCAGGGGAATTAGAATTTGACTGTTCAGTAGCGCTGTTTATATTTTCTTTTGTGCGTATGCCTGCATTTCGGACTTTTTCGGATACTATGCCTATATCTTTAGAGGTCTTTATAACAGTATCTTCTACTTTTTTGATTTTAATATCAGCCATTTATTTCACCTCAATCAATTTTGCAACCACAACAAATCTGCCGTTATTCTGTGAATACTCACAGGTTGATAAGGTTATGAGCTTGTCTGAGTATTCTGCATCAACGCCTGTATCATAAAAAGAGAGAGACCTGCATTTTTCAATGTAGGTCTCATATTCTTCTTCTGTATTTGCATTTACAAAGTTATAATACTTAAAGCCGTTTTCTGAATAAGCAACAGTTTTAAAGGTTGCGATAATTTCATAAGTTCTACTCTCACTCATCGTTTCAAAAGTAATGTATTTGTGAGCGTTATAAAAATCCTTATTTTTATAACGAGTAAGCTCATTAAACATTGACTTGTTTTTCATATTGTGTCCGTATATAACAATATTGTCCGACTGCAAATTACAGTCCTCCTGCATATACGGAACACCGAAACGAGAGTATTCTTTATTGAAATTATGCTTTAAATAGTAATTAGGATTATTCCTTGATTGCATTACAGGATAATCAATACCTGTACCGTCAATTTTTAACCAGCCGATAAAATCATTGTTTTGAGAATAAAGTTCAGCATACTTGTTATTTAAGTTTTGTTCATTATCGTCAACAACCTGAGCAATATTCTCAAACTCATTCATTTGCTTCTTATCCTGCAAATATCCTGATATATATAAATATGTGCTGGCCGCAAATATTGCGGTCAGCACAACAAGTATAATTGCACAAATAACCTTTTTCATAGTTTCCTCCAGTGTAAAAGGGGAGAGGCGTTAAGCCTCTCCCGGTTTAGTTGTCATCAGCTTATAAAGTTCTGTGTTCTTCGGAAATTCATTTGCATACGGAATAAAATGACCTCCGATTTTGATAAGACCGTGACCAGCCTGAACATTTGTAAAGAATTCTGTTTGGTTTTCGGAAATATCAAGCACTTTTGAAAGTTCAATTCTGTCGCTTCCGTTTTGATTAAGCATAACAGTAAATTCGGAGTTATTAAGCATAGTTCTTGCAGTATTGCTTTGAAGCATATCTCCTACATTCTGAGTGATACCTGTTGCAAAAGCTCCGTATTTTCTTACTCGTTTCCAGACACGAGAAAGAAAATTAGCAGTATATTTTTGAGCAAACAACAAATATATCTCGTCAATGAAGATATATGTTGTTCTGCCTTTAGCTCTGTTAGCCGTAATTCTATTGAGAATACTGTCAAGTACAACAAGCATACCAACAGGCAAGAGCTGTTCGCCAAGGTCGAGAATGTCATAGCAGATAAGACGGTTGTTTGTATCCACATTGGTTGGCTGTGCAAAAGTGTTTAACGAACCGTCCGTAAACAATTCAATAGCAAGAGCAAGTTCCTGTGCTTCAACTTCTTTCTGCTTCAGGAGTTCTTCTCTAAAGTCTTTCAATGTAGGCGGCTCGCCCTTGTATCCGTTCTTTATATATTCATCGTAAACGCTGCGGCAACAGCGGTCGATGATAGACTTATCTTTCGGGCCGACTGTGCCGCCGATAAGCTGCTCACAAAGTGACATAATAAATTCTGACTTTGTTGCGATAGGGTTCTTATCGTCCTCATAGTCTTTGTTCATATCCATAGCATTGATATGATTATCGGAATTTGCCGAGATGTTGATAACCTCACCGCCCAAAGCATTAACAAGCATTGGATACTCTCTTTCAGGGTCTAATATCATAATGTCAATGTTTGGATTTGAAAGAAAAAGAGCTACAATATCTTCCTTAACAAAGAAAGATTTACCGCCGCCTGAAACACCGAGAACGATGCAGTTACCGTTTAGAAGCTCTTTACGGCTGACAAAAATCATATTACCGCTGATTTTGTTCTGCCCGTAATAGATGCCGCCTTTATGTCTTACCTCCTGCGAGTTAAACGGAATAAATGCCGCAAGAGATTCGGTAGTAAGAGTTCTCATACAGTCTATCTTTCTTACTCCGAACGGCAGAACTGTATTCAAACCGTCAAGCTGCTGGTAACGCAGGATCGCTGCCTGAGCCGTGCTTCCTTCCGATACTTTAGAGAAAATCGTATCAGTAAGGTTATCAAGTTCCTGCTTTGTATCTGCCGTTATAACCATTGTTATAAGAGTTTCATAAAGCCTTTGATCACGGTTACGCATATCGCTTTTCACCTCAAGTATCTCGCTTTCTCTCTGCTCAAGGTCAAAGTTGGTAGCACCGACATTGTTGTTTTGAACCTGTTTTCTGTTGTAGTTTGCCTTTTCAGTTTGAATACCGAGCAAAACTTTGTCTACCTCTCTTGTTGCTTCATCAGTAGGAATTGGTATAAAGTCAACGGAAAGCATTAAGTTTCTGTTGACTGATGTAAGCTCGGCAATAGTGTTATCACTTACAAAAGTACCATAGTTACGCAGAAAAATAATTCTGCAAAATGTGTCATTGATTTTCATATAGTCGCTCTGAAAATCCATTGAATCGGGGCAAATATAATCTCGCACATCACAACCCTGATTTTGCAGAAGCTCAAAATCAAGATTGTAGTTCTGTTCATCACCCGGGCGATAAAAGTTATGGAATAATCTTAACTTTTCCTCAGCATTAAGAGGTACGCATTTGCTGTCAATTCTTGCAAGACGGGCAGACAACTCTGTTCCTACTCGGTTGAAAAATGCTCTTGCGTCCTCAATGTTCTTTTTACTGACAGTTACCGTAAAATACTTATCCTGCACTATACAGTTTGACTGTTCAACTTTATCGAGCAGCATTTTGTTATATTCCTTACGGTATATATCCAGTCTGTCATAATTAAGCGGAATAAGTATTGTCTTTTCAAATTCCGCTCTGTCGAGCTTATGGTTGTTAATAGTGAGTTTGACGGTAACACCTGCACCGAAAGAGTTTATAACCGACCAGTAGCTTTTCATAAGCTCCGTTTTTTCTTCGTCGCTTGCAATATTGTAGTTAATATCTGAAAACTTGAAAGTCTTTGAGTACAGATTGTTTCCCACAATAAAAATGCCGTCTTTATAGACGGCTTTAAGGGGTATGACATCTTGTACCGATTTAGGCACTACAAACTTTTCTTTTTCTCTTTTATTCATCAGCTTGAGTGTTTTCATTGTTCTTATATACCTCTCTTTCCTTTTGTTTAATGGTTTCCTTGCTTTCCTTATACAGCTTATCTTCTGCCTTAAAAACAAGCCTTTTAGGTGTCAGCACTTCTGATTTTATCCACGCCCATATAAACTTTTCCGCAGTCATACCGTTGTACTTTACAAAACCGAGTACGGCAAACGGTGCGGCAAGTAAAATGCAAAGCCAAGATAATGTTTCCATACTCAAATACGGCTTGAGCAGAAAATATGAGGCGACAGCTATACCGACAGCGCAGGCAGAAAAAACGAGCTGGCGCATATTCAACCCGAAATATATGGTTTCGCTGTAATCACGAAACTCCTTATTGATACGAATATCCATACTGCACTACCTTTCCATATTTTCTTTTGACGGAACTTTAGGCTGAATTTGATACGGGAGTTTGCCGTCCTTTGTTTTCAAGAACTCAATACGGCTTGCAGAATAGATTGCCGATTCATTAAGCTGTCTTTGCCAAGCCTGTTCAGACGGCGCCCATCTAAAGCCATTCATCTTAAGCTCTGTTCTTTGTTCAGCCGACGGCTTCTCGTCAAAGAATAACTGTAAGCGATTGATTTCAGTATTAGGCTCTGCCGTACCACCCTCAAATTCCCAGCCGACAAAGCCAACCTCTTTGTTGCGGGTAAGTTCTTCGATACGCTTTTTAAGTCTGTGAATTTCCTGATTGTTCCCCTGCAAGTGATACTGCGGAAACGGCTGACGCTCCCAAGAATAGCTGTTTTTAATTTTAGCGTCAATCTTTTCAGCCTTTTCATCATCAAGGTCGGGAAAGCCTTTCATTGTACCGTTTCTGCGGTAGTATTTATTTGCTTCCTTCATATACTCCTGCATTTCCTGACAGGATTTAAGTTTTGCAGTGAGTTTTTCGATAGCCTGCGGATCATCGCTTCTTATCGGGTTATTGCTTAACATAATATTTCCTCCTTATTTACATTCCCATCATTTCGTGAATGATGCGGTCTGACATTTTTACCGTTCCTACAAGAACAAGCATATTAAATACAAGTTCGCCTACATATTTCCAAACCATTGTTACTGCTGATGCGTCAGTATCGACCTGCGGCGGTGAAGCAGCATACAGTGAAAATATGATACAGGCAAGTATTATTACTGCACCTTCAAGCAACACTCCGCAGTATGATTTAACAAATGACCTACCAACATTTTGTGTAGGCTCTCCTGCAAAGGTTGAAAAGGGAATAGGTGCAAGAGCAGTAAACATATATATTTTGAAAAATCTGCCATACACAGTTAATATCAAGATAAATGACAATACTGTGATAAACAAACTGCCGATTAATGTTACTGCCCATAAAGGTATAGACTCAAAAAAGTCACAGCTTTCAATAGCAGTAATCATTTCATCAGGCAAAGTTGTATCTGAGTTCGACGATAAGCCTGAACTATCCATTATTGTTGAAATGATACCTTGTGCAATACTGAACATAGCAAGCATAAGTTCCATTCCGTATGTTACCAAGCCTTTTGCAAGGATAAAACGAATAAACAGTTTTAATGCGTGTTCAGGCTTCTTGACATCAACAAAGGAAGAACAGGTTTTTACCATACCTATAACGAAAAAAAGTACAAGCAATGCTAAACCGATTGCCTGTACTGCCCTGTTAATATCTACTATTACTTCCCAAATTGTGCCGCCTTTAAAGTCTTGCGGAGATTGTGTAAGCAAACTCCATATCTCAGATAACTTTTCGTTCCAAGTATCAAGTGCGTTTTCAAGGTTTTGCACTACCCAGTTATCTGACAACAAAACCACCTCCTATATCATATAATATATTCGTCCATATTTATATCGCATTCTATCTCGTTACCCCAAGAATCCCAGCCGTCTTTTTTTTCTCTTGCAAACAATTCAATACGGGGTAAGTCACCTATAAGTTCTATTATCCTTTCTCTTGCTTCATCAGGTTTTTTACTGTGTTGCTGAATATGTGACATAATTACTTGATGAACCTTTGCGGATTTGCGTTTAGGATGACCTTTTGTCGCCAGAATGCATAATTCAGCATTAGATCTCGTCCAATGTCCCATACCCCAAAATAATGTATCAGATTTTTTGTTTAACTTTATCCAAACAAACGCAATGCTTTTGTATTCAAACCCCCAAGAATCTAATACAGAAAAGCTATCTTTAAGTAAAGGTATTGTTGTCCACATAAATAAAACACAATTTTTATCTGCTAAATTATTAATAGGCAAATTTTTAATATCTTCAAGGCTCATAGTAGGGTAATGATTTTCCGCTGAACGACCTAAGCCTTTTTCCGAATACACCTTATACCTTCACGGCGGGTCGGCGTATATTATACTATATTTTTTCAATATTTCACCTCCAAGAAGGGCAAGTGGATAATTATATACCGCTTGCCCGTTTATTTTTATCCTACAATTAGATCGAGTATCTCCTTTGCAAAGGTAATAACCAAACCGCCAGCAAGGGTGAGAAAGCCGTTGGATCTCTGCGAGGGATCGTGAGATTGGAATGAAAGTCCTACCTGAACAATACCCCAGCCCAGAATGATAATACCTACTGCACGGATAAGACCGAAGATAAAAGTGGATAAATTGTTGACGGCATTAAGCGCCTCATTGTCAGCAAAAGCAGTTATGCTTACACAAAAGCAGAGTACAAAAGCTGTTATAACAGCAAGCACTCTGCTTTCTTTTTTCTGTGATTTGCTTAAAGCCGACTTGTTTTCATTAAGTTTTCTCAATTGACTTTTCCTCCATTTCAAATTCTTTTTCGAGGTCAACATCTGCGACAAGCTCGTATCCGTAATCGTCAACCGAGATATTATCAATATCGCTGATTGAAATGTTTGGAAACGAGATTGTTATTGCATCATCTGTAACCTCATTGTGAATATATGGCTTTGCCCCTCCGTCCTCAGTTAAAGCAAACTTCGGGTGTTTGAAAATGTTGTACTTTAAATCAAGTACAGGTCGCTCACCACGGATAAACAGAATTGCATATTTGTTGTCAAGCATACGCACCTCGTCAGGTGTCATAAGCTCTCTGCCGCTGATTTGGTAATTTGTTGAATAATTACCGTTTCTGCCGTGGCTTTTTCCGTAAGTGTTTGTGTCGATTGTTTCTTTGCCCAGCAGTTCGGAAACATATTTGTGCGTTGATTGCTCGTTACCACCGAGATAAAGAAACTCATCACAGTTACCCACAATGCTCTCCCATTGCTTCTCAAACAAGGCTTTGAGCTGTGCCATATTCTGTATAATGATTGATACAGAAACACCACGGGAACGCATTACAGACAAGATTTTGTCAAAATCATCAGGAAGAGACACATTGGCAAACTCGTCCATAAGAAAATGAACAGGTATAGGCAATGCACCTTTGTGTATTGTGTCTGCCGAGTAAAACAAGGACTGAAATAACTGCGAATAAAGCATTGAAACAAGGAAATTAAAACTTGTATCGTTATCGGGAATTACTGCAAATAACGCTGTTTTTTGCTCTCCCAGCTTATCAAGTTCAAGGTCATCGGTTATAGTCATAGAAGCAAGGCTGTCAAGGTTGAATTTATCAAGTCTTGAAATAAGAGTGATTTGTATTGATTTCAGCGTCTTATTTGAGCCTGAATGATATGAACGATAATATTTAACAGCAATATGTTCGGGATTTTTGCTTTCAAGCTCATAAAACAGCATATCGAGAGGACTGTATGACTGCTCCTCCTCATCTTCAATAGCTCCTGCTCTAATCATTTCCATAACCATTGCAAAGTTCTTTTCTTCTTCAGGCGCTTCATAGTGGAGATAAAAAACAAGTGCAAGTAAAAGCGTTTGTGCAAGGTTATCCCAAAACGGATCGTTGTTGGTTGAGTTCTTCGGCGTAGTTGCCTTAAACAAATTTGTAACCATACGCTGCACATCATTGTCGCTTTTAAGATAAACAAAAGGATTGTAGCAGTCGCTTCTGTCCATATTGATAAGGTCAAGCACCCTAAGTATATATCCCTGATCTTTGAGCATCTGTCCGCAGTTTCTCAAAATTTCACCCTTTGGATCTGTTGTAACAAAAGAACAGTTGCATTGCATAAGGTTAGGCTTTGCATAGAAAAATGTTTTACCTGCACCAGAACCGCCGCATACAAGGGTATTAAGGTTTCTTCTGTGTTTCTTTGCGTTAAGTCCTATTGCCACTCCCTGCGTCATTATCTTGTTGTTGTTTTCAGGCTTTTGGTGGTATTTCTTATTGACTTTTTTTACATCGCCCCATTTAGCCGAGCCGTGTTCCTCTCCACGCCTGTAATTTCTCAAACTTGAGATTATTACTCCGACAACTATCGCATATATCAAAAGCAAAGTGAGGACAGTTTTTAAGCTGTCCTCACAAAGCGTTATATTAAATGGATTGTTAATTACTTCGGCTAATTTAGGTATGATTTCCGCTATACCGCCATTAACTGACGGCGCAATAGAAAGACCAAGCCATATTACAGGGAAAACACCAAGAACGCAAAGAATGGTAATTGCTTTTTTGTTGTTTCTATCTTGCACCACACTCCGACCTTTCAAGCACTTTGAATTTCTTTAAAGGTGCTTTACCGACCTTGACGATAAGCTCGTCAATAGCGTCAACTGCTTTGCCTTTTTTTATCTGTGCAGTCCTTTCATCGTTAAGCGACCTTATCAAAAGGCTTTGTTCGTCATCATTAAGAGCAAGATAGTAGCGTTCTTCTTTCACCGACAGTTACCTCCTATCTTGTCTGTTCCTGTGTTTTAGGCTCCTTGTCTTTAGCCTTGTTCATTTCAACATAGATGTCCTTGCTCAATGAATAAAGGCTGTCATTTGCCATTGTGAGCATAATGCGTACATCTTTGTTTTCTTTTCCTTTCCACATAGCTTTGGAGCTTTCAACATTGATGTCGCTGTTATCAATGCCGTACTTTTCGCAGAGCATATATGAAGCACATACGGCTGAAGGAAGGCACTCGGTACGGTTGTACTCGTCGCTGTTAGCTGCAATTTCTGCAAGAGAAAGTTCTCTTGCAATGTCCTTGAACATTGATACGGTGTCAGAGTGCTTTTTGACCATAAGAGTTTTGCTCTTGTCGTCAAAGTATGCTGTTGAATTTTCGATTGGAAGCTCGTCAACAGCCGCTTTGTTAATGGGCGTTGCATTAAGCATTGCCTTGACAAGCGCTTTTGGCGAACGGTCAAAAGTCTTGGCAGGCAGCGGCTCTGCGTTAGTCTGTGCAATATCGAATACATTTTTGATATTGTATGATGTTCTCTGGTTGCCCTCATCGTCCACAAAATCGTGGGGTTCAAGAATGTGAATACCTTTCTCACCCTTGTTGATTGTCGCCCCAAGCTCGTTCCACGAATCAGCGGATTTAAGCTGTGTTGCGTCGGGGCGCTGTGACATTATGAGAAGCGTATTCGATACCGTATAGCGTTCCATACGAGACTGAAATGTGAGATAATCTTTGAATGATTCCTCACTCTGCATCATTTCGGAAATGGCAGCGTCTATACTTTCATAAGCCGCTTCCTTTTCTGCCTTTTTGCGTGCTGCAAATTCCTCTTTTGTTTCACGCTTTCTAAATGTTCTCTGTTTAGGTGTGTAAGCCATAAATCATCTCTCCTTTGTCTTTTTGTTTTTGGTTGGCTTTGGCTGTTTGTGTTCTGTTACCGCAGGCTTTTCCTGTGCCTTTGGTTTTTCTTCAATAACAGGGGTATCCTTATCCTGCTCTTTCTGCTGTTTCGACCTGCGTCTGTATTCTTCAAGTTTTTTCTTGACCGACGGCTTTTTCTTGTCTTTTACAACAGTACCCTCGTCAGATAATGTACTTTCCCTTGTTGAGCTTTTCTCGGACGGAGGGCTTTTTTCCGTCTGAGGAATAAAAGGGTTTTCTCTTTCGGCGGGTTTATGCTCGCTTTCAGAAGTTTTTTCTTTTGCGTCATCTTCAAACAACTCGTTAAATAACTCATCGTTTTCGGTTTTTTCAGGTTTTTCTTCAGCTTTTTTCCTGCGTTCCTCGATAGCCTTTTCCGACTGTGTAACGATAGAGCCTTTATCGACTGTTGCAAGGTCAAAGCGGTCTATTATTCTCTGAATTTTTGACGCATCGTCCGCTCTTGCGATGATGTCAACAGCAGAGCCTTTGTCTTTGTTGTTTCTGTCACGCAACACGGTATAAAGTACGCCGTATTTTTTTGCGTGTTTGGTGAACTCTTTAAGGTCTTTCTGCTGAATGGTATAGACTTTAAGTTCTTTGCCTGACTTAATCATATTGGTAAGTCTTGCCTTGCCCTTTGTTTTCTGTTCCTGTTTAAGAGCAGATATGAGAAGAAGGGCAATGTTTTTAGCAGCTTCGCCCGATACCTTTGCGACTACCTCAAAGCCTTCAAGGGACAGCCTTACAACCTGTTCGGCTGCGTCACCTGAGCTGTTCATTTGACTTTTCCTCCTTGTCTTTGTATTTACGCATTTGCTTTTCTTCGTCTTTTTCGATTTGCTCAACCTTTTCTTCAATTACTTGAGAACGCTGGGCAATATCGTTGCAGAGATTAAGCTCATTGCGTAGTTTTTTGAGCCGTGCGGATATGTTGGAAATTTCGCTCTTGAGTTTTGAAAGTTCAACCTCGCTTATGTCCTTATGACGAATTTTGTTTCTCAGGTGTTTTCTTTCATCTGTAAGCGTTTCAATTTCCTTTTCCACCGTCTCTTTATATGAGAAAAGCTGCTCGGAAGTATCAATGTGATTCTTACCGAGCAGCTCTGCCTCCTGTGAGTATTTGTCTGCTTTCATTAAATCTTCACGCAGAAGATAATGCAGTCTGTTGTATTCTTTTGTTTTCTGATTATCCTTTGGCTTATCGAACACTCCAAGGCGATAGCAATAGTACAGATACAGATTATATAAACTGCCTTTTGCTTTTCGTGGATTGTAGTGTTCTTTGGGTACATAGAACGCTTTTTGAAACGGTTTAGCATTTAAACTCATATATAAATCGTTTTCTTTAATGCGTTCCTGTATGCGAATGTTTGTATAATTGTCTCCGAGCCTGTAAAGCCTTATAGGTTTATCCCAGCCTTTTGGAGTGATAGTCCAGTATTTAAGGTTTGGACTGATTTTGTATTTGTATCCCATTGATGAAAGATACCTTTTAAATTCCTCCATAGTTCTGCTATGTTCAATAGCATCATCAATGGCAGCACGGGCAAGATTTTGTCTTGTAGGGATACCCACCCGTTCCTTTGTTGTTTGGTATTTATCCCTGTATGTGACATAATCAGGTTCTTTGTTTCTGTCTGGATTTTCGATTACAGATAAACCGTACTCTTTGCAAATTTCATCTGCAATATGATGAAAATAAAACCAAGCCTTTTCTTTGTTTTGCAATCTCTTACCATCAACAAGTGATACAGAATTAATAACATAATGGCAATGCAGGCATTTAGTATTAAGGTGTGTGGTAACAACAATTTGAAATCGCTCACCCCAAACTTTGTTTACAAACTCAATTCCTATTTGATGAGCAAGCTCAGGTGAAAGATTATCTGTATCCTTAAAACTGATATATCCGTGATAAGCCTGTATGCCGTCTGTTTTATTGTATTGCTGTTTAACTGCAATAAACTGTTCACGAGCTTTACCGGCATTACAATTTATACCTGTCACAAAAAACTGCTGTTCAGTTTTTTCCTCGTCTTTGGCGTATTCCAGAACATCTTTAAGTGCCTGCCATTCTGTGTCGGAAAATTTCGGTTTGCGTGTCTTTTCCTCATCTTCGGCATAATCGATCACACGGTCAAGTCTGTCTGTTACTTTCCACAATCTTGTTACCGCCATTTGTCATCATCTCGGTCTGGATTGATATACTTGCTATACAAATCATCTTTCAGCTTTTCAATATTTTTGAGTTCCTTTTCAAGTTTAGGAACATCAACAAAGTTGAGAGCATTTGCTTTTGCTGAAATCTGATGTAGGCTGTTGCTTATGGAAGATAGATAACGCAGAGCGTCATAAAATTCCTTGTCAGGTTTCGGTTTAGGAATAAAGCCAAGAATAAGCATACGAATAAGAGCTGAATCTGTAACGCAACACAGCTTTGCTTTTCTCTTTAAGGTTTCATTTTCTTCCTTATTTAAACGAAACTGTCTTATTATGTTTCTTTGCATTTTTCTTCTTCCTCTTTTCTCATTTCTTCCTGACGGGAAATCTTTTCAAGCTGTGCTTCACTATCTCTGTTAATCTGAACAAGGCACATTGCCACTATTCCTGCCATACCTCCGAGAATAAATGCTATGATAAATATGAGTAATTTCATTGTTCTTTCCTCCTGTGATACATTTTAAAAGGGTTTTAGGGATTTATCCCTAACCAGCTTTTACTGCTTGGAATTACGAATGTAATTACAAACAGTCTGCTGGTTAAGACAATGCAACGGTGCAGACTTTCGTCTTTTTACCGTCCGAAAAACAATTTCGAGAGTTACTTTTATCTCTCAATCTCGTCTTTCTTTCTATGGTTTTCGTTGATTACGGCTATTTCGCCGTTAGTGTTGCGGTAAAACTTGTCTGGCTTTTCAAACTTCTTGAAATACTTATCAACAAGCTCCTGCGGTATATCTTCATAAGTGTTTATGCCGCTTGGAGAGTAACAAACAAGGAAGTTATCGGCAACAATTATGTCAATAACGGGTACTTCTTCTTTAATGAAACAGCGCTCAATAATCCACCCGTCAGCTCCTCCTTGCTCGTCACGCATATACATTTCAAGGCGTACTAAAGGATCGCTCTCATCAACTGATGAGCCATAAATTGAGTACCCTCCCATACCTGACTGAAAGGCTTTATTGTTGCTGCATACAATATAAGTTCTCGACTCAAGCGGGTACTTTTTATCGAAGCTGTCCTCGGTAAAGGTAATGTATCCAGCTATGTGATTGCCGCTGTCCTCAGCCTTACGGAAAAGGTTTTTGAGGTCTGTATACGGCATTTCTTTTTCTTTTTTAACGGACTTGCGGACAACTCTGTTAAGGGTATGACCATCTTTCACTCCGTCCTTGTTATACAGGATAGTTACCTTATCGTCAGGAAAAAATATGCTTCCATATTCTCCTCCGACTATTTCACTTATTGCCGTTTCACCTGTATCAAAAGCCGTAATTTTAGGCTTGCTTTTCGGTTCAACGAGCAGGGCATAAACTCTCTTTTTTGACATTTTTATCATTCCTCCGGTTGTATTTAAAAGGCTTTAAGACGCCTTTTTTAATAAGCAAAAAGTCATTGACATCTTTCCCGTATTTAACGGGTTTGTCAATGACTTTAATACTTTTCGGCAGTATAGCTGTAAGCGCTTTTGTTGCCATTCTGCCTGGATAATCGTTATCCAAATGTAGCTTTACTGTGTCTATATTTGGGTTTTCTTTGAGGTATTTTGCAAGTGCAACAGGCACTTTACTGTCCTCAATTTTTTCTTTCGGCTGGTAAACACCTGACAATGAAACAAGGTTGTATTCCTTCCAGTTATGACCTTTCATTTTAAGCAAAGTTGCAAAGGAAAGAGCGTCAATGGCACATTCAAAAAGGTGCAGTTCGTTGCTTTCTTTGCTGCTTTCCAGCCGAAAAGAATACTCCTTTGTACTACCAGAACAGTCTCCCATATATCTGTTTTTGTTAAGACATCTGTATGCTGCGTACTTTGCCTGACCTGATGAATCATAGCCTACAAAAATTGCATTTCTAAACATAGCACCTGTCTTCTTGCTCTTATATAACCCTTCATAAACAAGGTTGTGTTTAATGCAATATTCTACTATTTCTTCATCAATTCCTCTGTCATTTTGCAAGTACGAAGCAAGACGGCTGTTGTCCGTTGCCTTTTCTGGCAATATGAGTTTATTCGCTTTAAGCACAGGTAAAGGCTTTGAATATACAGGCGGGTGAACAGCCACTTTGTTAACCAAAACGGATACTGCGTCAATAAAGTTCATACCTCTTACCTTTATCAAGAAGTCAAGTGCTGACCTGCCGCCGATACCTCTTGACCACCAAAACCACATACCGTTTGAAATCTTTAAGCTGTCGTGTTCTCGTGTAGAATACATACGCTCATTTATCTTTACAAGCTCGTTAGGCTCATAGTTTTGTAAGTATGAAAGCAGGTCTAACTCTTTTACTTTACTGATAGTTTCTCTGTCATAATACGGCAATGTTCATCTGACCTCTCTTTCTTTTTCGGCTCGTGTTTTAAGGCGTTCAATCTGCTTATCTATGGCAAAATCATTGCTTTGTCTTAATGTATCAAGCACAGAATCGTCATAGTCAAGCCACTCCTGATAGAGATAATCAAGCGGATTTTTCATTGAAAGTAACGCCTTAGCCTGTTCATCAGTCAATGGATAATTACCGTCAACATCAAAATCAAAGCTCTGCAATATATCCTGTTTGTAGATCAGCTCATAAGCAGATTCGATTAATTCTCCAGGCGGTTTTGTTTTGAATTCGGAAATGAAACTATCAAGTTCCGCCTGCATTTTTTGCCATACTTTGTGATTTAAAATTTCGTTTTTAGTCATTCAAAACACCTCCTAAAATAGAAAAAGCACTCGATTTTAATCGAATGCTTTTTCATTTTAATCAAACTATATCACCGCAGCTTTTAATAATGCCTTGGAAAAATCTTCAACATCTAGTTTATTTGTTGTACTAACATTGTAATATAAATAAAAGAAACGATTGTTTTTATCATTTTCTATATCTAATGGAATTTTAGTAACATTTTTCATTAGATCAATTTTTCCACCGATTGATCTAAATCGTATTGGAAGATTTTTGAAAGAATCTTTTTGTATATTGCTTTTGAAATACTTGTTTGTAATGACAACTAATTGAAAAGGAATGTTATGAACATCGAAATAATTTTTTATATCACTTAAGACTTGTATTTCTTCAGATAGTTTATCGATTTTCTTCAAATAAGTATTTTTAATTGACTCTGTTTTTTCAGCTTTCGTTATTTCCAGTAGCCGACTCTTTTCTGCTTGCAGTTTTTCTAAAAATACATCATTTAAGCAATAAGTTGAATATTCTCCCTGTCGCAAACTTTTTTCCCAATTTTCAATAAGTTGATAAAACTTATCTCCAAATCTCTTTTGAAACAAAGTTGAAAATTCTGCTTCTGATTTCCAAATTGGATGAAGTCTTTTGCTCCTGTCACAATATTCTTTTACTGAATCGATTTTATCAAAATCACGTTTTGCTAGTGATAAGATATCAGCATCACACAACAATCTAATTTTTCCTATGTTATCGAATTCTATTCCTTCTTCTGTTAATGTTTCATATGATAACAAGGTCTTATCATTAGTATTGTATTTTAAACTTATATCTCTCATTATAGTTTCAAGCAAAAAACCATCATATTGAATAGTAGGATGTGATTGAATCCACCTTCGTTCCATATCATGTGCCGTTAAAACAGTTTCTAACACACTAAGAGAACTCTTTTCATATCCAATACAAGGATTTTGTTCACATATGAAGACCCCACCTAAGAGCCTTTCGTAATCTATTGATACAGAGGAATATCCTGACATGTAACTGTCTCTTATCAGATAATCCAACTTGTCAACATCAATTATATCAGAATTAAGCATTTCAATGCAAGCATTGAAAATTTTAAATTCATTAGCATTAAGCGAACTTGCGGTTTCTTTGCTATATTTTAAACCAATAATACATCTAGAGAAAAATGAAAAATTTTCTGGTTTTATATTTTCCCCAAACTTTCTTATTGATAATAATGCACTCATAATTTCATGCTCTTTACCAACGATTTCATCACCATTTTTTAGATCCAAAGAAAAAATATCATTATTTACTTCTTTTATCAAATCATGATTGATTTTCTTTTTATCATACAGAATCTCACCTGTATGAGAAAAAGGTGAATGTCCTATATCGTGACAAAGACAAGCAGTAACAAATGTTTTTTCAATATTATCTATTGTTTCCGTGTCAATTTCAGCAAAAACATCATTACTATTACTTCTTAGAGACTTAAAAACTAATTTTCCTAACCAAAATACGCCTAATGAATGTGTAAATCTGTTATGCAATGCTGACGGATATACAGATGTATAACTAGTTTGAATAATATTTCTTAATCTTTGAAAATTTATTGAATTTATTATATCCAAATAATAGTCTTCTATCGTTATATATCCATATATTGGATCTCTAATTTTCTTACTCATATCAACTTATCCAATGTTTATTATTTTTAAAGCATCACTATTTAGCAATGCCAATAATAAGTCTAAGGAAACATAAGACAATATGTTTTCTCTTATATCTTCCGCATTAACTCCATCTTTAATTTGAATATATTCATCATCTACTAGTTCAAAATAATTAGAGTAATCGCATAAAAACTCTTTTGTATAATTATTCGAGTACAACAAAATAGCTTTTGTATCATCTTTTGAATTTAGATCCTCTTCAACTTTTACACCATACTCTCGAATGATATTTAACGATATTTTATTGATTTGTTTGTTTTCATACAATTCTACAAGTGCACTTGCAACAAGATATTCCATTTTTATGAATGTGTACATACTATTTGTCCTGTATAGATGAGAATCTATAAATGCCCTTTCATTCATTTTTTTCGCATTATCATTATATAGCAGTTGTCCCATTTTTTCAATACCTTAAACCATTTTTATATTATCTATATGTTGTAAAAGCAGAGATATCAACTATTTCGTTGAAAATTTTTAATTTTATCTTTCTAAATCATTTTGCGATTTTGGTTTTTTTACATGATCAGGTTCTTCGTCAACAATCTCATTGTCCGTTTTATCAACATTCAAAAGGGCGTTGAGTTCGTTAAGACGAGCCTGCTTTTCTTGCAACTCTTGCTCACGGGAGAACGGCTCTTTTAAGTTCTCTTTGGCTGTTTCAAGCTGTTTCTCTGTTTCGGCAAGATTGTTCTTTGCTTTCTCCAAATCTCCTGCCAAATGGTCGATACAGTTGTCTATTCGGGTGATGTTACCGAATGTATCTGTGCCGAGTTCAACCTTATGTGTCATTGCACCTTTAATGGCAAGAATATAGGTTGCTCCCAAGCCTAAAGCAATGTATAGCTCCATATCAAAGCCACGATAGCTGCCAACAGGATAAGTCTCTGTCTTTGACTTGATTGACTTCATTATCTGGAGTATAGCCTTGCCTGCGTCTTTTTTCTCGGTGTAATTAACACCGTTTATAACCATTCCTGAAAAGCTGTCATCAACAGCTTTCGGGTGTTCGGCAGCAGTTTTAACATCAATCTCAAGCGCCTTTATTTGAGCTTTGTACCTTGCAATATCCTGCGGAAATTCTTTAGTAACCTTATCCTCAAGGTCATACTTTTCTGCAAAATAGTTGCTTTGAAGCATTTTCAAATTCTGTACCTGAATATCGAGATCCATTTTCTCTTTAATGTGCGGATTGCCAGTTGCGAGCATCTTTATCTCGGCATAAGAAAGAGCAGCCTCGTCCACATCTTCTATGGAACGAACAGGCGTTTTGCTGGTAATTACCTGCCCGACAAACTTCTGTTTTGTTTCCACAAGCTGATAAAGATAAGCGTCAAAAGTGTTCTCTGTAACATACCTGTAAATGTGAACTTCGGGATTAGAGTTGCCCTGTCGAATTATTCTTCCTGCTCGCTGTTCAAGGTCTGAAGGTCGCCAAGGGCAGTCAATATCGTGGGAAGCAATCAGCCTTTCCTGCACATTGGTGCCAGCACCCATCTTCTGGGTAGAGCCAAGCAGCACTCTGACTTTACCGGAACGAACCTTGCCGAACAACTCAGCCTTTTGCTTGTCATTGTTTGCGCTGTGAATAAAGGCTATTTCTTCGGCTGGTATGCCTTTTACAATGAGCTTTCTGCGAATGTCATCATAAACATTTGTGAATACTTGTGTCTGTTCTTCGCTGTCCGTTACCTCTGAAGCAGAGCCTTTGGCGGTCGGTGTAGACAAATCGCAGAACACAAGCTGTGTTGACTTTTTGTCTGATGTATCACGCCATATATCGTAAATGTTATTGATACAAGCATTTATCTTACTGCCCTCAAAATCTGGCAAAGCGGGGTTAATAACACGCTGATCAAGAGCCAACTTTCTGCCGTCATTAGTGATGTTAAGCATATTGTCCTCATACGGTTTTACTGCTCCGTCCCTTATTTTCTCGGCTCGTTCTCCGAGTTCCTTTACCATCTCCACCTGTATCTCTGACGGCTTAACTGAAACATTATGATAGTTTGCTTTAGGCACGGGGAGTTTCAGCATATCAGAGGTCTGTATATCTGCACATTCCTTAAACAAAGACATAAGTTCAGGCAGATTGTTAAACCTTGCAAAGCGGACTTTAGTACGGTATCCTGTGCCTTCAGGAGTAAGCTCAACAGCGGTTACAGTTTCGCCGTACTGTGCTGCCCAAGAATCAAAGTTAATATAACCGTATTCTTTCAAAAGGTCATACTGCAAGTATCTCTGCATTGTGTAAAGCTCAACCATAGAGTTGCTAATTGGCGTACCTGTGGCAAAGGTAATGCCTTTGCTTTCGGTAAGCTCATCAAGGTATTGGCACTTCATAAACATATCGCTGGACTTGTTTGCTTCCACCTGAGATATGCCGCCTACATTAGTCATTTTTGAGTAAACAAAAAGATTTTTGTAGTAATGAGCTTCATCAACATACAGGCGGTCAACACCAAGTTCCTCAAAGGTAACAACATCGTCTTTGTTGCTCTGGTCATTGAGTTTATTCAGCTTGTTTTCAAGTTTTACCTTTGTGGCTTCAAGCTGTTTTACGGTAAACTTTTCGCCTTTGCTTCGTTTCAGCTCTGCTATGCCTTCTACAAGCTCGTCAATTTGCTTTTGCAAGGTAAACATCTGTCTGCCAAGGCTGACAGGTATTTTTTCAAACTGTGAGTGACCGATTATGATTGCGTCATAATCTCCTGTGGCTATCCTTGCACAGAATTTCTTTCTGTTCTTTGTTTCAAAGTCCTTTTTTGTTGCGGCAAGTATCTTTGCACCTGGATAGAGCTGCAAGAACTCCGTTGCCCATTGAGATACAAGGTGATTAGGCACAACAAATAAAGACTTAGAGCAATGTCCAAGTCTTTTTCCTTCCATAGCTGAAGCAGCCATCGTATAAGTTTTTCCCGCACCAACACAATGTGCCAGCAGAGTGTTACCTCCGTAAAGTATTCTTGCAACTGCGTCCTGCTGATGCTTTCTTAAAGTAATTTCAGGATTCATTCCCTCAAATACTATATGGCTTCCGTCATACTCACGGGGGCGGTTACTGTTGAACTTTTCGTTATACATTTTGCAGAGCTTTTCACGGCGTTCAGGATCTTTCCATATCCATTCCTTAAAGGTCTGTTTGATAAGTTCCTGCTTTGACTGAGCGATAGCAGTTTCCTTTTTGTTAAGGATTGCAACTCTCTTTCCGTTTTCATCTTCCTCGTAATCAAACACTTTAACATTTCGCATATTGAGCGTTGACTCAAGTATATGAAAAGCGTTCTTTCTGCTTGTACCGTACTTTTGTGTAACGGTAATATTGCCGTTATCCGCCGACTTGTTTTCAATGTTCCAAACATTAGCAAGTTCGTTGTAGTGTACTCTGATTACAGCTCTTGTGTAAAATGGAGTTTGGAAAGTTTCGTGCATAAAACGGTTGATAATTTCAATAGGTATCCAAGTAGTTCCGAGAGTTACGGTAATCTCATTAGCTTTGAGATCAACAGGCTGTACCTTTTCAAGAGCTTCAACATTAACCGTGTAATCATCAGGATAAAGCTCTGCTGATTTCTTTGCTATCTCCAGCTTTTTGCGCACATTCCCTGACAAATACTCATCGGCTGGAAGGTATCGCTCGCCATTGTCCCCACCGTAGTTATACATAGGATTTAAGAAAATTACACCTTTCAGGTCGGCATAGATTTCTTCTTCGCTTTTTCCTGTAAGCTGGCACATAAAAGGCATATCAATCTTGCCCTTTTCTCCGATTGAAATACCATAGGCTTCGATTGCCGTATCTGCGTGGGTTTTAGCAATATGCGGCTGTATTGTTCGTTTTGTGAACATATCCGCCTTGCGTTCAAACTCTCCGTCCTTGAACATTTCAAGGGAGCAGATTAAGAAATATGAGCTGTCATCTGAAAAAGCAGATGAGTTTCCTCGGCTGTTGATATAGCCGTATTTCTTGACGAACCTGTCATAAACCTCATTCAGTCTGTGCTGTTCTCTTTCAATGTCGCTGTCAGGGTAGTCCTGCGTCTGCATTTCAAGCAGGTTCTTCACGCAGTCACGAATTTCAATCATTCCTCGTATTCTGTTTTTGGCTGTTTCAGATGTAATGACTTCACGCATAACAGAGTTCTCACGGAAATATATTTTTCCGTCAGCTATGGTGAAAGAGAAATTACGAACATTCGGATCGGCAGGAATATATGAAACATCGTCTTCATCAATGTCCTCAACCTCATATTCCTTTATTTCGCCTTTGATATTTTCAACGGCAACATCAAGCTGTTCCTCAAGTGTTCTGTCCTCATAGGCTTTGCAGGTGCTTTCTTCGCCGAATCTACCCGATTTCATAACCATTTCGCCAAGTATCATTTCAGGGTGTTCAACAAAATATTTGTTCATTCTGATGCCATTTGCATCTTCATCAATGAATATCCAGTCAGGCTCAATTTCAGCCACAGTATCACGCTTTTGAAGTATAAGAATATCCGATGTTACATCTGTGCCTGCATTGCCCTTAAAGGTGCTGTCAGGCAGTCTTATCGCACCGAGAAGCTCGGCTCTTTGAGCGATATATCTGCGTACATCTGAATTTTCCTTATCCATTGTGCCTTTGCTGGTAATAAGGCACATCACACCGCCCGGTCTTAACTTATCAAGTGACTTTGCAAAGAAATAATCGTGAATGAGGAAATGGAACTTGTCATATCTTTTATCGGCAAGTGAGTAATCACCAAAAGGCACATTGCCTACAACAGCGTCAAAGAAACTGTCGGGAAGCTCTGCCTTTTCAAAAGGTGCTGTCATAATTGACGATTTTTGATAAAGCTGCTGAGCGATACCAGCCGAGATATTATCTATCTCTATGCCATATACCTTGCTGTCTTTCATACTTTCAGGCAGCATACCTATGAAGTTTCCGATTGCACAGGACGGCTCTAAAATATTACCCTGTTTAAATCCGAGGTTATCCAAAGCCTTGTATATGGCTGAAATAACAGTTTGCGGAGTATAAAAAGCCGTAAGCGTGCTTTTCCTTGCAGATGCGTATTCATCAGGCGTTAAGATGTTTTTCAGCATAGCGTATTCGGTTTTCCACGAACCAGCACCTTCATCAAATGCTTCGGGAATACCGCCCCAACCGACATACCTTGATAAAATAATCTGCTCATCAGGTGTAGCAAAGCGGTTTTCTGACTGGCATTTCTTTAAGACGCTAATTGCCGCATAGTTCCTGTGAAAACGCTCTTTTTTGTTCACTTCTTCAACTTTATGGTTTATAAAGTCAAAATTGTGTCTTTCTTCGGCTGGTATTTCAGGGTGCAGGTCAAAGGTATATGGATTAGATTTAGGTGTAACTGTTGGCGAAGGTAAGTCCTCTATCTCTTCCGTTATATCTTCTGATGATTTATCATCAACTGCATAAAAGATGGTTTTTGTATCTTCGTTTTCAACAGTAGTTACAGCCGCCTTATATCCCTTTTCAGCAAGCCTTGACATATATTCATCAAGACTGTGTTTAGGGAAGCCACACATTGCTATGCGTTCATCGCCGTTTGTTTTGCTTGTGAGAACAAGGTCAAGCTCATTGGCTACTGTGGTTGCGTCATCAAAATAGCACTCAAAGAAATCTCCCACCTGATAAAAGGCGAGTGTGTCAGAGCTTTCTGTTTTAATCTCGTTATATGATTTAAGCCACTCTGGTTCTGCTGTTTCTTCTTCGGCAGGTTTGCTGAATCTGCTTGATATAGGTGCAGGCTTTTGTTCTGTCCTATCAGGCAGTTTGTACGGAGCGTATGTTCCGTTTTTGAAGGCAATAAAATCGTCATATTCTTCTTTACGGTACTTATAGCTATTGCTTTCCTCACTTAATAATGCCATAGCGTCGGACATCATTTCTTCAATGCTTTCAAGCTCTTGTGGATTGTCAAGCATATTACGAAGAACATTGCTTATTCTGTAATTTTCTGTATCAGCAGGATACGGCTTTGCATATTCATCTGGCAATGATTCAAAAAATCTTTCAAGTGAATCTGCAATATTCCTCTTGTATATGTTTTGAAGTTCGTTAAAATCGCTGTCATAAAAGAAACGATTGCCTTTTATCATATCGTCATAGTGTTTTTCAACCTGACTCCATTTTAAAGTAACCTTTGCATAAGGGGTAAATATATCGCCGTGGCTTATTTCAAGTCCTTTTGCAGAACTGTCAATCCTGTCATTACCTGAAATTGAACCGCTTATGCCATAGTAGTCTTTAAGAACTTTCGCTCTTTTCTCTTTAGTATCCGCATTAACAAGTTGGGTATAGATGCGGAATCGAGCTTCGGCGCTGCTTTTACCGCCACGAAGGAAATTTTCAATTTCATCGTTTGAAATAAAATATTGCCTGTCGGGGTTGAAATCAGCAGCAGTTTTAAAGTCAACAGGCTCAATTCTCATACCCTTAACGATTTCATAAATGTAATATGGCGTATATTCCTGAGCATATTTAAAGCGAAGAAAATATCCGTCTTTCATCAAGGCGGTCATAAATTCCTCATATTCGTCTAAAACTTTTTCTGAATATGACGGATTATTAAGAAGCTGTGTTATCTTTTCAACTTCATCAGGATAACCGAGAATACCTTTAAGCTGACTGCGGACAAACGGGAATAGTTTATCATTGCCTTCATAATCTTCTTTAACATTCCTGTTAAACTCAACTATTCTGTCGGCAAGTTTGTTTATTTCATAATCATCAACAGCGTCAAGTTTATCCTGCGGCATATATCTGCCCTCATCAAGAAGCTCCCTGATACGCTTTGCTGCCTGTTCCCAGGTTATGTGGGTAGCAGTTGATTTTTGTGCAGTAGTGCCTTTTGATATATTTAAACCGTTTTCGTTATACCAAAGAGATACCTTTTCGCCGTTAAATAAAAAGCCTGCGCCGTTTGTTTTGTAGTGATTTTTGAGAAACTCTGCGTTATATTCCGTTCCTCTGTCCCTGCGGAAAATCATTGCAATTTCCACGGTACTGTTTTTATCGTTAGCACCGATACAAAGCGCTTCGTCAATTATCTGCTGCGATACTCCAAAGTCAGTAAAAAGCGAAACCTGTGCGCTTTCGTCCAAAATCTGTTCTTCGGGAATTTTAGATACAGCGTCAAAAAGACTTATTTGTGCAGATTCTTGTTCTTTTGCTTTCGGCAAGTATTTACCCTCATCAATGATGTTGCCGATAAGCTGGCTGACAATATCCCAAGAAAAAACGGACTCCTCAGTTCTTGAAGGGTAACTGCCTTTCCAGATAAGAAGTCCGTTTTCTGATCTAACATATCCAACTCTCTGTTCGTTAAAAATGAGTTCGGTATATCTGTCAGGATATATACCCTTGATAAAGTCCGCTCTCTCATTTTCATTAGATGTTTTGTTAAAGAAATCAACGATACTCGTTTTTTTCTGTTTCAAATCATCGTCAGGGTTGGATAGTATTTTCAGTATTAAGTTTTCATCAATAAACGGCGGTAATTCATTGATTACAGGGCGTATATTACCTCGTTCATCACGATTTCCTGTACTCTCTGTTTCAGGTTGTTCATACCCTGTACCCAAGCCATCTGATCCGTTGCCTTGAGTTCCTCCGTCAAGCCTTCCTGTGCCGCCATCTGTTCCATAAGCGACTGCTCCATTGTTTTCGCTCTCTCGTCTGTCTCTGCCAGATGACTGTCCAGCTTGCCTGTTGTCATCAGGTTGTAAAAGATCAGGCGGTGTTCCTCCTTGAGAAACTTTTTCCTCATCTGCCCATATCTGCTCAAGGTCAAATTTTTCTGCGTTGGAAGTACCAAGTTCGGAAGCAGAACTTCGCCCTCTCTCCTGTATGTGATCTCCGTCATTTCTTGAAACACTCCTTTCGTTTTCTTTTACGCTTTCAGTATATTCAGTCTTTTCAGACTTTGCAATTATGCGATTTTCTTTTTCAAGTGACAGTACGGTTTTTGACACCTCATTAAGTGCAATTTCAGCAATATCACTTGTTGAATATCCGATAGCATTAAGTGACTCAACAGTATTAAAATTTACTGCGCCCTCAAAATCTTCTCTGTCGAAATATTCATCAGCGTCAATTCCCAGCCTTGTAAGAAGCATATATGCAACGCTGTTTTTAACTACTCTATGGTATATCGTTGATATACTGTCATCATCAAGTTCCTCAAGAAAGCTGTTCTCTTTAGCTCTTGGCAGGTCGGAAACAATGTCAACAGTATTATCTTCGGTTGCAATCTCTGCGGCGGAAATAACAGCGTCAACAATATCGCTTTTGTTTGAAAGCTCACCAAAAGTGTTTTCCAGTGTTTCAATTACCGCTTGTTCATATTCAGGTTTATACTCCCATATAGGAACTGGTCTTGATGTTTCTGTTTCTTTGGTGTCGGAAATATCAAAATAGTGCTTGAGCTTTGTTTTCTCAACAGTTTCAAACACCGAGATACCTTTGGCATTTCTGTTGATTCTGCGGTTAAATCTCTTGTTCCACTTGTCAAACTCAAGTACGGCAGTAGCGTCAGGACGCTGGGCATAAATAAGAAGCTGCTCATCAAAACGCAAGCGGTAGTTCCTGCAAGCTGAAGCTAAAAATTTTTGCCATTCCTGCGGTGAACGCACAACATCTTTACAGATTTCGTAATAGAGTTTTGTAATAAGTTCAAATTTATTTGGCAAGTTATCATCTCCTATCTTTCAGGCTCTCTCGGTGGTTTTTCTTTGGCAAACGGCAAATCAATACCGTACACCTTGCTGATTTCATCACCGAGTCTTTTAGTTACCCTTGTTATATCAGATCTTGTTGCCTTACCGAAGTAAATTTTGTTCTGCAAGTTTTCAATCTGCGTTTCACTTGCATTATCCTTGAAAACACGGTAAAGATAGTGGTTTGTGCCATCGTGATGCACAGCGTCGCATCTCAAATCACCACGCTTGTCAACATACCATTCCGCCATATCGCAGTCTGTGTAAAGGCAATCTTTGAGATTTCCAGAATCAATCATTTTGTACCCCTGAACACGCCCGTTCCATCTGCCTATATCTCCGATTATGATTATCGGCTGCAAGAACTGTTTATCAAGATTTGCTCGTTCATCGGAAAGATACTCAGCGTTAAGCTCATACATTTTGCTGATAAGGTTATTCTCACTCATTCCGGGGTACTCAGCCTGAAGCTCGTCCTTCCAGTCGTCAAAATCAAGGTTTATATCACTCCAGAGAATATACTTGTCTTTGGTCATCTTGAATCACTCCTGTCCTGCGATTTCTTGTTTAAGGTCTTTTCTTCAGCTTTAGGTTCGACCTTGCTGCCGATGCTTTCCATACGCTCTGCAAATTCGCAAATGTGGTAAAGGTTTTTACCGACTTCAAGGTGGTAATCGTCGATATAACGGCAAGTATGGGTGATTTTTTCACCGTTAAGAGCAGTTACCTCAATTTTGCCGCCGTCTGCAATAATGAAAAGGGGAGTATAGTCGCTTTTAATAAAGCGGATACCTTTTTCTGCATTTTTGAGATGATGCTCAAAAGGCTCCCTCTGGTAAGCATACATATAAAAGTTGTAGTCGCTCTGAAACGGAAAAAGGCGTAACAGGTAGGTATGCTTTTGAGTATCAGCTCTGAACGCATAACTGTGTTCTCTTAATCTGTCTGGCATTTTACTCTGGGGTCTTGTTGCGCAAAGCATTTTCATATCATAAATGTTGCGGAGTATCCCTTTGTACTGAGGATCATCTCTCAGGGCAGTTACTACCTCGTTAAATTCTGACTTGAATTCAGGTGTATTTCTTACTGAAGCCGCATCAAACCAAGAAGTGTAGAACTCATCTCCTTTTCCAAAATCGCCACGCAGAAAGCCTACGCACCCTGTCTGCATTATGAGCTGATGCGAAGGTGCAAAAGTGAATATCATTTCATTTTCTTTTGCACAGCGAAGCGTGAGTTTATTCTCTCGGCTCATTTTCGCCACCTCCCGCAAGATAAGAATACAATGTTCCTGATTTGACCTGTTTCTGAAGTTCAGTTATGATAGCCATTTCAGGAATAGTGATATTCTTTATCTCAAGGATGTTTTCAAGGGTGAGTTTCTGTAAGTCTTTTTCGGTTTTAACACCCGAAGAAAACAGCTTATTAAGTACCCTTGTTTTCTGTTGAAAATTTGTTCTTTTTTCGCTCATTTTTTGCCTCCTTCATTTCGTCAAGCGATTTTTTAGTACAGAAGCCGCAGAAATTCAACTGCATATACCGATAGTTGCATTTTGAGCAGTCATATTTTTTATCTGTCATCGTGGCTGTTATGTTCAGGTTCCTTGTCTGTTTTCTTGAGGAATCTGTCATAAAATGCCACTTTTTCATAACCACGGGCAACAAGGTCTTTCTGTGCTGAATATTCGTCCTTGAAATAATGCCCCCAAAAGTAGCTGCCATTTTGGACATTGTATTCCCAAGTAACATAGGGTGTAAGAGTGTTTTTAGGATTGTATCCAAGCACTATTTCGCTATTTGAAACTTTAAGGCTCTGTATGATTTCGTGATTTCCGTTCATTCTCTTTTCCAAGTTACCTGACCTCCTTTCTTTCACGGTTTATCTGTTTTTTTATGTCGGCGAGGTCTTTCTTTGCCCATTCGGGCAGCTTTTCAAAATCAGCTATACCCACAATATCGCATCTGCGAATGAAACAATGCTTTTTATTTGAAAAGCTGTAACCGTAAACCTTTGTGCCGATAGAGTTAGGCTTTGCACCGTTACCGCCCGTAACATAAAAAAGCTGGTTTTCAGCGTTTCTGTATTCACGGCGCAGATTGTCAGGATTTTCAACAACGATTTTGCCCGTTAAATCGTCATCATTGCTTATACGAAAATACATATCTGATGATAAAATTCCAAGGTCGGAAAGTTCGTTTTCCTTACAAAGCTCAACCTGTTCTTTGGCTCGCTCGCAAAACAAGGTCATAATGTCAAGATAGTCATTGCTTGCAAAGCAATCGTCTATTCTTTCAAAGATTTCGTTGCTTTCGTAATAACCGCAGATATATTTGTACTTAGCCTTTTGGTTTTCAGCTACAACAACTTCTCTTTTTCCTACATAAAAAGATTGGATAATCTCATAATCATTGATTATTCTCTTATCTTCTCTCATTAAGTTATACGCCCCCTTGTGTCATAAGTGATTTGCCGTATTCAGTAAAGGCATACCAGTTTGTATGGTCAAAACAAGACGCATTAAATGGTTTTTTCTTGAGTACCTTATTCTCAATCAAAACATCAATAGCGTCTCTTATTTGATGCTTTGATAAATAAGGGAAAATACTTGTTAAGTGGGCAACAGAGCATCTGCACCATTCTTTACTACCAGATTTTGCAATGTGGCATTCTGATTTTTTAACAACATAAAGGCAATCCCAAAGATACTGGGCTATGATTGCACTTTTAACGCCATATCTCAATGCCACATTGTTTTTGAAATATGTCATAAGTTATTCCTCCTGGTTGAAATAAAGAGGGGGCAACCTTTTACGATTGCCCCGTTAGTCTCACTCTTTATTTCTTCTTTTGATTTGCATAACCACGATAGCAGTTACAATAGCTACAACGATTATGATACCGATTATTACTTTAGGCTCCATCATTTTTCCTCCTTATTTTTTTTCTTCTTTTTAAGAAGATAGTAAGCAGTAGAAGCAATGCCGAGAGCTGAAACACTCATAATTGTTGCAAGCGTGCGGTTATTACCGTCATCGCTTGTTTTTGGTGTGTCTCTTAACTCGTTGTGCATCTTAACTAATGTTGTTGCATCTGCTTTAACGGTTGCGTCTTTGTCATCAGCCAAGATATATCCTGAAGAAGCCTTGTCCGAAACCTCTGCAATGTGATATTCACCTACACGCAGGTTTTCAATAAGGATTTCTCCGTTCTTGTCGGTCTTAAAGGTTTTATCGTAACCGTTTGCGCCTGTTACACGGAAAGAGAAGCCTTCTACATTTCCGTCTGAAGATGTTTTGACGATTTTAAGCGAGCCTGTCATAGCTTCGTTTACAAAGCCTACACCTGCTTCGTTTTCAATGATGTATGTCTTACCGTCTGTGTCAATGAATACAGGATATACATTCTCATCAAGCAGGAAGTTTTCAGGAGCTTTGGTTTCACGGACAAAATACTGACCGTAAACAAGGTCGCTCATTGTATAAACGCCTGTTTCATTCTCGGCTAATTTGCCTATTGATTTATCGCCCGTATCGTATTTGCCGTTATTGTTTGTATCCTCATAAACCACAAATTCTGCACCTGTGAGCTTGTTGTCGGGATAGTCTTTATCAACTTTTGTCAGGCTGATATTTCCTCTGATGTACTCGTTTTCGATTTCGATTTCTACAATCTGCTCATTCTCTGTAACAGTTATTTCAAAGACTTTTTCGTTAAGGATAAAGCCTGTCGGCTGTTTTATCTCACGAATACACCAAGTGCCGTAAGGTACATCAACAAAAGAAAAGCTGCCGTCATCAGCAGATGTGGCAGTCATTAAGGCATTTTCTTCTGTATATTCAGTTGTATCTGCTTCGAAAAGACCGATTAACGCTCCGCCGAGTGCATTTCCGTTTTCGTCCTTTTTGATACCTGATACTGTACCTCGTTTAATCGAGTTATTAATAGGATCTCCGTCATTGATAGCAATATCATAGATATTGACGGTCTGACCTTTGTACTGTGTTTCAAAGGCATATTTAGTATCGCTTATTACATACTGTTCGTCTGTGGCAATCTCTTTTGCGTACCATTTGAAACCGATTGGCAAATCGCAGTTAAATGTAATTTTGCCGTTTTCATCACAATTAGCATAGGTTATGAGAGCGTCTTTAGGAATTACCGAACCGTCTGCCGCTGTGATGTCCTCGTTTGCATAGATACCAAACTGAACATTTTTGATCTCGTCATTCATACCGATGCCGAAGGTTTCGTCCTGTTCAAGTTCTTTAGCAAGAGAAATTGTGACTTTCTGTCTTTCGTTGTAGAGTGATAACTCTGTTGAAGTAACGCTTACATTCTGTCCTGCGTAAGTAAGTTCAACATCGTACTGTTCGTTTGAATTGTAGAAACCTTCTGTTGCCGTCTTTTCAATAACGGTGTACTTGCCGAGATAAAGTTCTTTTGACTTTGCTTTTCCGTCTTTATCGGTGGTAATTTCATCAACAAGTTCTCCCTGATAAGCTCTTACTGTTCCGTCAAGAGTGGTTATATCCTCTGCGGCATAAATCTGAAATACTGTATTAGGAAGTCCCTGAACATTGTAAACAGGCGAATACATACCCTCTGTTTCGGTTACGCTTGCAAAGACTTCTCCTGTCTTGCTTATCTCTATGACGCCTTTCTGTGCCATATCGTGAGCTTTTACCTTAACCACCGTCACTCCTGTGTCTGTTGAACTGTTTTCCTGATTGACGGTAAAGGGGATAGGTGTACTATCAAGCACATATCCGTATGGAGCTTCAACTTCAACAAGAGTATAGTCGCCATACGGGAGTGTTTCGGGTGTTATGAGATAACCTTCAGAATTTGTATAAAAGGTGTGAATAGAGGTTACTTCGGGATAAGTGAACTGCATTGTCACTCTGTGACCTTCGCTGTCGTAAATCTCAAAGCCTGCACCGGAATATGCGATCTGTCTGCCTGTTTCTTTATCAAGTTTTACTACTTTGACATAGCTTTCAAAATTGGCGTTGTTGATGAGAAACTTATATGTTTTTCCGTCCTCATTAATAAATACATCAAAGTCTTTTATCTTTTCTCTGCCGTCCCAGCCTTTTGTCTGGTGGACAGTGTAAATGCCGTATGGCATAAGTTTTGAAGATGCAAAACCGTCCTCATCGCAAACAATGGTATCCCTTTCGTCCTCATCTGCGTTCACGAACGATCCTGCGGATTTAAGATAAATCTGAAATTCAGCGCCTTTTTCGGGTGTCTCAATCTGTGTACTGCCGTCATCTGTATGTTTGATTATGGCAATATTGCCTTTGATAACCTGTTCCTTTACCTCGTTGTTTGTGGTGTTGTATTCAATCGTGTAAAGTTTGGGGTCAGCTCCAACTTTATACACCGTGCTGTTTACAAGGTAACCCTCGCTTGCATCAAGTTCTTTGAGTGTCCAGTCAGTATCACAAACATAGTAATCAGTAGTGAATGAAGCGTTTGCATCTGTGGTATATTTTGTAATTAATTCATCGCCTTTATACAGCCCATAGGTAGCGCCTGCGAGTGACGCATCACCCTGGGCAGTTCCTTCTTCAATGTCTGATTTAACTACCTTAACTCTAAACTTTTTAAGGATATTATCAAAGTTCACCGTTGCGGTTTCTCCGCCTCTGACTGTTACAGTCTGGGATTTCTGCGGCACATACTTATCAATTGATTCTTCGGTTACAGTGTATGTTCCGGCAGGAATATTGGATTTCAAGAATACACCCTTGCTGTCGGTCACACCTGTGTAAGTCAGACCGTTTCCTGTAAGGGTGAACTTGATGCCTTCAATCTCTCCGTCCTCTGATGTTTTAACTATTCTTGCGTTGCCTGTGGCGGTTTTTACTTTAAATGTTGCTGTAACAGGGTCAGTAAGTCTTCCGACAAGAGACTGGTTGTAGTCCTGGTCATCAGGTACAAAACCTATATCAGCACCTACTGTTGTGCAGGTTTTCGTCATAGTGACTGTTGTTGCTGAATTAACAGCTGAGGCTGAGTAAATTGTTAATGTGTTACCTGATTTGCTAAACCTGAGATTTGAATTGCCTGAAGTAATAGCAAAGTTTGCAAGAACACCGTTTGAATCGGTTACTTTTGCTTCATAACGATTATTGCTATCGTTCCATTTGAGTTCGACTGTGTTTGAATTAAAATTCGGAATAGTTCTGTGATTTTTTATGCCGTTTAAAATACCTTTGTATGCGGTCATTACATCGTCATACGGAACTACGCCTGAGTCATAGTACTGTCTGCGAACATCAAATCCAGCCGCTTCAATAGCGTTCTCAATCTTTGAACTTGTACCGTTAAGTCCTGCTGTTGGATTGTTTCCGTCAGCTGATGTGCGATAGCCTTGTGAATATTCCCAAACTACAAACTGCGTTGCTACCTGAGCAGCTTCATTTGAGACACCGTAAGTAAAATTCGGATAACCATAAATTGTGGCACAGGTTATTCCTGCTTTTTGAGTAGCGTTAAACTTATCCCAAGCAGGAACTTTCTCAATGTCAGTTATAGTTTCTTTTTGTCCGTTCTCACCCATATCTTTGCCAAACTCAATGCAGTATGCGACTTCGCCTTTGTGTTCGCCGTCTGCAACGGTAGCCAGATGAATGCCGTTGCGAGCATTAGGGTATGCCCAGTTATTCATATACTTGTAGTTGGTACTTGTACGGATATTAAGTTTGCACTGAATACCTGCGGCATAAGAAGCCATTGCAGGCATCATTGTTGAAAGCAGTATAAGCAGTGCAAGGAAAACCGAAATTAATCTTTTCGGCTTAGTTTTAATAAATTTTCTCATAATTTCCTCCTGTATTTAGGTATAAAAAAAGCACCGATTTTCATCGGTGCCGTTTAAATATTTTTGCATTAACCGTATTTAACTATCAGCCAGTAGTCTCCATTTCCGTCAGAGCTGATACTCACATACATACTTACTTTATTCCAACCTGAAGACATACATTCTGAATATTCATAATCTATTGTCTCTTTAATTGTGTTTAAAAGGTCGTTTTTACTGGTGTAATTATGTGATGAAGTCCTGTACGAAAAACTTTGTACGCTGCTGTCAACGGATATGCCCTTACTTTTGATGTAGGCGTGAGCCTGTGACTGTACCCATTCCACATCGCTTTTACTCAAGCCGCTTTTTTTCGTTGTAGTCGGTTTATGAGTGGTTGTGGGTTTCTTCGTGGTGGTTTGCTTTTTAGTTGTGGTCTGCCGTTTTGTAGTTGTTTCTTTTGTAGAAGCTGACTTTTGTGTAGTGGTTGTTGCGTCGTTGCTTTTTGTTGCTTTTTGTGTATCGCTGTCGTTGTTTTGCGTTGCTTTTTGTTGGGTTGTGGCAGTTTCTTCATTTTCGGCAGAATCTTCATTTGCCGAATTTTTAGTTTCGGTGTTATTTACTGTTTCATTTTTTGCTGAAACATTAGAGCTGTTACTTTCTGAATTACCAACCGAAGAAGAAACAGCCGTAGTATTATCAACATCTTCAGCTTTTTCTGTGCCATTGCTGCAACTAACTAAAAACATAACTACAAATACGAGTAACACTATTAACAAAGTCTTTTTCATAAATTTACGCCCCTTTCGCTTTTATCTTACTATTATGCAAAATAAATAGCAATAGTGCGTTTAAAATCAAATCATTGGGACCATCTTCTTTCTTTATCTTGTTATTTATAAACAACTCTCTTGATAGAGATAGTTTATTCTTTTACGGTAGGTATTGAATATTAAGGGTTAGGGTGTGGGAAAGGGATAGAGAAAATTTGTAATTACGCTACCTTTCTCTATCTCTTTTCTTTTGTAAATATTTTCCATAATGCTCAAGTGCCTTGCACACATAATCCTGACGCTTTTCCAGCGGAACTGATTTAGGAATATATTTTTCAACAGCCTTGTTTGGAATGATTATTTTTTCTCGCTGATTAGGTTTTTCTTCCTGCATTATTGATGTGATAACATCTGCGTTGAGTTTGCCCTCGCTGAAAAATTTTCTCATCTTAATAGTCTGTGCGTGGGACGGTGTGCAATCTTCTGTGTCTATTGCGTCTACCAAGTCACGCTGCGCATCTTCGTCAAGATATGATATTTCTACGGCTGGTCGCATTTTGATTTTACCCTCGTCTACCATTTCAAGCAGTTCGGGAACGAGATAGGTAAGTCGAATATATCGTTGAATTTGTCTTGCACTATCTTCACTATTTTCTGCGATTTCTTCGATTGATAATAACTTCTCGCCCACTGGGCGAGAAGTTAAATCTGTACGCTCTCCCTGATGCTTCATTGCATCAAGTTTCATCTTGTATGCAAATGCTTTTTCACTCGGAAAGATGTCCGTTCTTTGTATGTTGCTGTCTACCATAACAATAGTAGCCGCATCATCGTCCATATCCGACACAATACAGCGTAATGTTTTTTTGTTTGCGTATTCGCTGGCTTTCTTTCTGCGATGGCCAGATATAAGTTCATATCTGCCATCGGCTTTAGGTCTTACGATTGCAGGCACAAGAACTCCACGCTCGGAAACGCTTTCTACGAGTTTGAGCATATCTTCGTCATCACGGACTTTGAACGGGTGGTTAGGAAAATCATCGAGTAATTCCAACGGTATATCCTGAATATTGGGAAGATAGCCGTTATCTCTCTCGCTTTGAGATGTAAACAAATCATTTAAACTGTTCAATGTGAAGTCTGTGTTTCTCTCTTTGCTCAATGTCAAGCACCTCCTCCGTCAATTTTTTATATGCCTGTGCAACTGTGCTTTTAGGTTCATAAGCAAATATACTTTTGCCTTTTGAGCTTGTTTCTGCTGCTTTAATAGCAACAGGAATATTTGTATCAAATATTCTTACATTCTTTCCATAGGCAAACTTGATTGCGTCCTTTGTGCTCTTTGCAAGGTTTGTTCTGTTATTAACAAGAGTAAAAAGCACGCCGTCAATTTTTAAGTTTGGGTTAATCTGTCTTTTAACCTTTGCAATCGTTTGAATAAGCTGTGTCATTCCTTTGGCAGAAAGATACTGTGCCTGTACGGGTATAATAACGCTGTCGGCGGCTGAAAGAGCGTTGACGGTTATCATACTGAGCGAGGGCATACAATCTATAAGGATATAATCGTAATTACTTTTAATAGTATTAAGATAACCCTTAAGAGCAATTTCTCTGCTCATAGCATTGACAAGGCTTAACTCAAGAGCGGATAATTCAAGGTTAGAAGGTATCAAATCAACCCCTTCATTGTGATGCAGTATTGCATCTTCAGGCGTACTGTTTCTGTCCTGAATAAAGTCGGAAATCTTGTTTGCAAGCGTTACAGGCAAATTGTCATTGTCCTGCCAACCGAGACTGATTGTTAAATCACCCTGCGGATCAGCGTCAACAAGTAAAACCTTTTTGCCCCGCATTGCGAGCCCTACACCGAGATTTACAGTTGTGGTAGTCTTTCCGACTCCTCCTTTTTGATTGCATATTGCAATTGCTTTAGATTTTGACATTGTTTTTTATCTCCTTTATATGATTAGAAAACAAAAAGCCTATCGGTATTATTCAACCGATAGGCTTTAGTTGTATGTATGATTTAGTTTTGAGTCAATAAAGGATAACTTAAAATTATCAGAGGTAAGTACTATGTTTTTGTGTTTTTCAAGTGGGGATAGGTATACTGTAGTCAAATCTTGTTTGTATCATTTAAAAAATTATGGTATTGATGTTTGGTATGACTACCATGAGTTGAACTTAGGTGATCACAAACGAGAAAAGAATTTTGTATATGCAATAGAAAGCAACGACTATTTTATAATTATATACAGTAAAAATTTCTTTAGCAGTCCTTGTGCAATTGAAGAAGAACAACGGATTTTTAAAGAAATAAAGAGAAGAAAAATTGTTATATTTCCTTTACTGTACAATATTAGATTTACAGATTTGCCATTATCTTATCAAGAAAAATTAGAAAATCTAATATATAATGAAATTGATGATAACACCGGTTCATTAAATTCAGTTAATCAAATTATTACTAAAATCTTAATCGATAAAATCAACAAATTAGAATTAGATAATACTCCTTCGTTATCATCAAAGAAATTTACAAACATCTCAGATATTTACATACAAAAATTATTATACTTTTATGACAATATTGAAAAATCAAATTTTAATGCTCGTATTTCGATCCTGTTTTCCATTTCAAAATATATAGAAGTTAAATTTCCCAACAGAAATAATGAGCATTTACATATTATTTTAAATTATCTTTTTAAATTCACAAATTTAAATATTGAATTCAACCATAAAGAAATAATTATTGCCGAATTAGCAATAACACTTTTATTGAAGACCATATTTTAAATTTTCTTTTATTATTTCTAATACTATTTTTGAAATTGTTTCTGGATTCGTTTCAGTATCCAGAGAATCAATATATTTTTCTAAGTACGGATACATTAAAATATTCTTTTTTATCTCATTAAGAATTATTTTGGCTGAGCCTCCTGTGCTACCAATTGGAATAATAATTCTGTTTTTATCTTGCTTTGATATGTTGAATTCTTCTAACATTCCTCCGTTGATATTACCAGAACCATACATAAATATAGAAATATTTGCTTTGGATATCATATATTCTCTATGTTTGGTTTTTTCACTGTTTGATAAATGTTCATCGAATGGATACATTAGTAAATGTTTCTTTAAGTCGACTACATTTTCTTCTATCATCAGTTTTGTTGCTTGGGAAGCTATATAATAACCAACCTTAAATCCATAACCATTAATGATAGTAAATTCGTTTTTGTATAAAATGTTTGTCAATGATTTGCATAAATTATCAATTTCATATAATTTTTCACTATCGTTACCTTCATAAGATCCAGAAATGAATACATTTTTTTGATTAGTATAAAAATTAATTTCTTGGATAATCGTCGAAATTTCTGAGTAGTCATCAATTAAAAGTACTTCTATTTTGTATCGTTTTTCTAAATCTTCTAAAAATCTTATAAAATCTTTTGAGTCGGATTTTTTTAATATAGTGTAATGATGTGGCTGATTACCAACAAATGCGCGATCAAGTTCAGATATACAAGGTAAAACTAGTGAGTCTGAAAAGCTATAACCTAAAAACAGAAATGTTTTGGTTATTAATTCACGCTTAAAAAAAGCAAGAAAATAATCATGCAACTCCTCGTATTTTTCCAAATCAGATTTAGTAATTACAGCATTTGAAATGTCCCTAATATCACCATTCATTTTGAAAATATTAATATTTTTATTTAAATCATTGCAAATCAAATCGGATTCTTTGCTAATAACATTTGTTATTTTACCAATCCTTTCAAAATTAGTTTCAAGAACTTGATCAAAATTTGTTGTCCAAATAGAATTCAATTGCATATGACATAATTCATTTATGGCTTTTGAAGATATTAATATTCTGTTTATTTCTTTTCCAATTCTTTTATAAAGTTCACTCTCTCCATATGTATTTGCGTAGAATTGCGAAATATCATATATTTGATATTTGGTATTTTCAATATCAATACCCAAATCTTTTGCAAGTGGTTCAAACAATGATTTCCACGATGGTAATCCTGCATCAACACTCATTCCTGCACCTAAAAATAAAGCTGCATTGTCTTCCTTACATTTTGTTGCAAATTGTTTAATAAAATCTTCACGATTTAGCATTTTATTCTCCCATTAAGATAATTTTAAGTTAACCTTTATTTATATAATTCTCTAGTTTTTCATTATCACATTTTTTGTGGTTTGTCAATGGGGAATACGAAAAAGCATAGAAATTTGGCATAAGTGCAAAAATATTGTAAAAACGAGGCTATTTTTATCGACTTTTGTATGAATGCTATTCATAATAAAATCAAACGATTCGGAGGTTTTATTATGAAAAATATCAAAAAAGAAGTTGAAAAATATTTGCTTGTATGTGAAAATTCAAAAGGTTTAAGCAAACTAACCATCAAGGCATATAGAATCGATTTAATGCAGTTTTTGGATTTTATACAATATAAAAATTCACTCAACAAGGAACAATTGATTGAATATATAAATTACATACACAAAAAGTACAAACCAAAGAGTGCAAAAAGAAAAATTGCCAGCATTAAAGCATTTTACAGGTATATGGAAACTGAAGATATTATTGAATATAATCCTTTTCATAAAATCGCACTCAAATATAAAGAACCGATAACTCTGCCGAAAACAATTCCTCTTGATAGTATAAAGGATATTTTGAAATATTCATATAAAAAACTTAATAATGTAAACAGCAATTATCAGTATATGGTTGCTTTGAGAAACACAATAATTATTGAGTTGTTGTTTTCAACGGGAATGAGGGTATCGGAAATCAGTAATCTAAAAAGAAAAAGTCTTGATCTTCAAAGCAATACAATTTACATTTACGGTAAAGGTTCAAAGGAACGCATAATGTGTATTACTAATGATAAAATATCAAGACTTTTATGCAATTATTTAGATATTTGCAATTCACTTAACGATTATGTGTTTATTAACAAATTAGGAAATAGATATTCTGAGCAATCCATAAGAAATATGATAAACGATTATGCAATAGCTACCGGTGTGGAATTACATATAACTCCGCACATGTTTCGCCATACATTCGCAACGGCTCTTATGGATGAGAATGTAAATATAAGGTATATTCAACAGTTGCTCGGTCACAGTTCAATTACAACCACTCAAATCTATACCCATATATGCACAAATAAAATTCGTCATATTCTTGAAGAAAAACATCCAAGAAACAAATTCAATCTATAAACAAATTAATTGCGATTTTTGAGCATAAAAAGGGACTGTGAAAGACACAGTCCCTAATTAATTATTCAAATATATACATCAACAATAAGATTATCCCATTGAGACTTTCTAACATATTGATTATTTGATTCTCTGAAACTTTTAGCCATTTCAAAATCTATGGAAAAACTAAATTTCAGATTAGTCCTCCCTGCTTTTAATAGCAGCCTGCGCGGCTGCGAGGCGAGCGATCGGAACGCGGAACGGGGAGCAGGATACATAATCCAGACCGATCTCGTGGCAGAATTCAACAGAACTTGGATCACCGCCGTGCTCACCGCAGATACCGCAGTGGAGATCAGGACGGGTTGCCTTGCCGGCTGCAACAGCCATCTTCATGAGGCTGCCGACGCCAACCGTGTCAAGCTTTGCAAACGGATCTGATTCAAAGATCTTGTTGTCATAATAAGACTCAAGGAACTTGCCCGCGTCATCACGGCTGAAGCCGTAAGTCATCTGGGTAAGATCGTTTGTGCCGAAGCAGAAGAATTCAGCCTCTTTAGCGATCTCGCCTGCTGTAAGCGCAGCACGCGGAATCTCGATCATGGTGCCGACTTCATACTTCATCTCAACGCCTGCCGCTGCGATCTCTGCATCCGCAGTTTCAACAACGATATCCTTAACGAACTTGAGTTCTTTTGCATCGCAGGAAAGCGGAATCATGATTTCCGGCGTGATCTGAACGCCTGTTTCCTTAGAAACATTGATAGCAGCACGGATAACCGCCTTTGTCTGCATCTTTGCAATTTCAGGATAGGTAACTGCAAGACGAAGTCCGCGGTGGCCCATCATCGGGTTGGTCTCATGAAGAGAATCGCAGATTTCTTTCAGTTCCTTAACGCTGATGTTCAGTTCGCCTGCAAGTTCAGCGATCTCATCTTCCTTAGTAGGAACGAACTCGTGGAGCGGAGGATCCAAGAATCTGATGGTCATCGGAAGTCCGTTGAGTTCTTTATACATTTCTTCAAAGTCGCCCTGCTGAAGCGGAAGGATCTCTTCAAGAGCAGCCTCGCGTGATTCAGCGTCTTTAGCAACAATCATCTTGCGGATAGACTTAATTCTGTCTCCCTCAAAGAACATGTGCTCCGTACGGCAAAGGCCGATGCCTTCTGCGCCGAATTTAAGAGCCTGCGCCGTATCTCTCGGGTTATCCGCATTGGTTCTTACCTTAAGTTTGCGACAGCTGTCCGCCCAAGCCATGAAACGGCCGAAATCGCCGCTGATGGAAGCGCTTACGGTTGGGATGGCTTCGCCGTAAATATTACCGGTTGAACCGTCGATAGAAATATAATCGCCTTCGTTATATCTCTTGCCGCCGAGTTCAAAGTATTTTTCATCCGCGTGCATATTGATCTCGCCGCAGCCGGATACGCAGCAAGTGCCCATGCCGCGCGCTACAACGGCAGCGTGAGAAGTTGTGCCGCCGCGAACGGTGAGGATACCCTCTGAAGAAACCATGCCTTCAATATCATCCGGGGAAGTCTCAAGACGAACGAGAACAACTTTTTCGCCTCTGTCTGCCCATTCTTTTGCGTCAGCAGCGGTGAATACAACTTTACCGCAGGCAGCGCCGGGAGAAGCGGCAATACCCTTGCCGATCGGGGTAGCAGCCTTAAGAGCGGCAGCGTCAAACTGATCGTGAAGAAGAGAATCCAGCTGCTTCGGCTCAACGCGGAGAACAGCCTCTTTCTCATCGATCATGCCTTCGTCAACAAGGTCTACGGCAACCTTAAGAGCGGCAGCAGCCGTTCTCTTGCCGTTACGGGTCTGAAGCATATAGAGTTTGCCGTTTTCAATGGTGAACTCCATATCCTGCATATCTTTATAGTGGGTTTCAAGGTTCATTGCAATATCGTGGAACTGCGCATAAACCTCCGGCATCTCCTCCTGAAGTTTAGAGATCGGAGAAGGTGTGCGGACACCGGCAACAACGTCTTCACCCTGTGCGTTGATGAGGTACTCACCGTAAAGGCCTTTTTCACCTGTTGCAGGGTTACGGGTAAAGGCAACGCCTGTGCCTGACTTCATATTGAGGTTACCGAATACCATGGGCTGAACGTTTACAGCCGTGCCCCAGGAATAAGGGATATCGTTCATGCGGCGGTATACGTTTGCGCGGGGGTTGTCCCAAGAACGGAATACGGCCTTTACAGCCTCCATCATCTGCTCCTTAGGATCTGTCGGGAAGTCAACGCCCTTTTCGCTCTTGTAGAACTCTTTGAAGAGTTTTACAAGTTCCTTCATATCTTCGGTATCCAGCTCAACGTCGTAAGTTACGCCTTTCTTTGCCTTGAGTTCATCAATGATAACCTCAAACTTCTTCTTGGAAAGCTCCATAACAACGTCTGAGAACATCTGGATGAAACGGCGGTAGGAGTCATAAACAAAACGAGCAAAAGAAGGATCCGGATTGCCCTTGATCAGGCCTTCTGCAACTTCGTCGTTAAGACCGAGGTTCAGGATTGTATCCATCATGCCGGGCATGGATGCGCGCGCGCCGGAACGAACGGAAACAAGAAGCGGGCATTCGGGATCGCCGAATTTCTTTTCATTGATTGCTTCGATCTTGGCAAGATATTCATAGATCTCAGCCTCGATTTCCGGAGCGATGGTTTTGCCGTCCTCGTAATAACGGGTGCAGGCTTCTGTGGAGATCGTGAATCCCTGGGGAACAGGCATGCCCAGTCTTGTCATCTGCGCAAGATTGGCGCCCTTGCCGCCAAGGAGTTCTCTCATGGTCTCATCGCCCTCTGAGAACAAATAAACGTACTTGTGGCTCATATTAATGAGTACCTCCCATATTTTTTTACTAATTACCGGCGGTAATGATTTGCATAACAAGAAAGTTACCGGTATATTGCGGTAGTATTATAGCATATTACAGAATAAAATACAAATCTTTTTTTATTATAATGTTATATTTTCCTAAAATAGTGAAAAATTGTATTGAAAACAGCCTGCTTTTCGTGCATAATGTAGTAGATACCATAAAAAAGAGAGGTTTTTGATGATGAAATGCGCTGTGATTCTTGCCGGCGGCAAAGGCACAAGAATGAAATCTGATATGCCGAAAGTCATGTGCGAGGTTCTTTTTGAACCGATGCTCTATTACGTGATCAAAGCGGTGAAAGAGGCAGGCTGTGAAGATATCTGTGTGGTTACGGGTTATAAACACGAGATCGTTGAGGCGTATCTGCCGGAGGGCATAGAGGCAGCATACCAGAATCCGCAGCTCGGCACGGGGCACGCCGTTATGTGCGCAAGGGATTTTGTGGAGCGCCACAGCGGGGATGATATTCTGATTTTAAACGGCGACGGCCCGCTTATGGACGCCGCTACGATCAACGCCGCATATGATTATCACTGCAAAAATGCAAATTCTATAACGCTGGTTTCCGCAATCGTGGAAGATACCAACGGGATCGGCCATGTTAAAAGGGATGAAACCGGCAAACTGCTCTGCATTGTTGAGCACAAGGATGCAGACGAGGAAGAAAAAAAGATCAATGAATCCAATGCCGGCACGTACTGGTTTAAAGGAAACGACCTGCTTTACGCTCTGGATCATATTACAAACAACAACGCGCAGAATGAATATTACCTGACGGACAGCCTTGCCATCCTTTTGGGGCAGGGCAAGAACGCAGGCGCGTATGTTTGTGAAAACACGGAATCCGTGCTTGGCGCGAACGACAGAAAGCAGCTGAACATTTTAAACAACATCATGCGCCGCAACATTAATGACATGCATATGCTGAGCGGCGTTGATATTCCCTGCACGGACGGCGTTATGATCGGCGACGCCGTTACCATCGGCAAAGGCACAACGATCCTGCCGAATACGATCATTCGCGGCAACACGGAAATCGGCGAAAACTGCGTGATCGGCCCCAACAGTTATATAAAGGATTCAAAAATAGGAAACGGCGTGGAGCTGAACAATACCCAGATTACGGACAGCGAGATCAAAGACGGCGCGGACTGCGGCCCGTTTGTAAGAATCCGCGCAAACAGCGTTGTGGGTGAGCATGTGCATATCGGAAACTTTGTAGAGATCAAAAACTCCACACTTGGCGAAGGCACGAAATGCGCGCACCTGACTTATGTGGGAGACAGCGATGTAGGCAAAAACGTGAACTTCGGCTGCGGCACCGTAACCGTAAATTACGACGGAAAAAACAAGCACCGCTGCAAGATCGGCAACGGCGCGTTTATCGGCTGCAACACCAATCTGGTTGCCCCTGTTGAGATCGGGGATCTTGCGTTCACCGCCGCAGGCTCTACCATAACCGACGATGTGCCCGGCGGCGCGCTTTCCGTCGCCCGCGCAAAGCAGGTAAACAAAGAAGGCTGGGTAGAAAAGAAAAAACCGTATAAAAATATGGACTGATCAAAAAACATACACAAAAAAGAACCGCATGGCTCAAAAGCCGTGCGGTTCTTCATTTTATGATTTTTTAGCTGACTGCGGCAGCAAGTTCCGCGCTGGTAAGCAGGGCAACATAAGTAACGCCGTCCAGCACAACGATATCTGCATAGAGCGGGATATCGCCCTCCCACGCAGTTTCTTCATCCACCATGGCTCTGAGCGCCTCAGCCATCACATCCATCATGATGGTCAATACTTCCTGATGCGTAAAAATATTCGTTGGCATCGCAATATACAACACGCCGTCATCTGCAAGGGAGTCATCCAAAACAAATCCATCCACAGCGTCTATATACGCATTGATCTGCTCCTGTGCAAGAGCAGCGTCTTCAACGGGCATGGGCTTTATCTCAAGCGGCTCAGAAAAATCGCCGTAAATATAGGATCCGTTATAATTTTTCCATGCCCTGACTCTTATATAATAATCGGTTGGAACGGATACACTCAGTTCATAATAAACATTATCCGTGCCCGTCAAACTTACGCTGCCTTCTATATCGGAGAAATCCTTATCCTTAGACCACTGAAATACATATCCGTGGCTCGTTACCGGATCCCAAAGGCCAACGATCTGCTCCGTATTGAAAACGGCGTAAACGTTTTCAACTTGCTCCGGGGCGGCGCATACTCTGTATGTTGCCTCAGAAGTTTTGTCTCCGCTGTATGCCACTACCTTTACATCATATTCCCATGCCGGGGTCAGTTCCGTAAAGGTAAATTTGCTCTCAGCAATGTCTCCCTGCAAAAGGTCTTCACTGCCGTTATGGATGTATACTCTGTAGCCTTCGGCACCGGCAACATCATCCCAATCCAGATAAAGATCCGTACCGCCGTCTCCTCTGCCGTATACATTAAAACCTGTGGGAGCGGAAAGAACGCCGTCCGGCTTTACAGGCGCTGAAAAATCGCTGTAAAGCCTGTAGCCCTCATACCATTTCCACGCTCTTACGCGAACATAGTAATCCTGCGCATGATCCACATTGATCGTATACTTTGTGGAGCCGGAACCTGTAATAAAAGAGCCGTCTACATTCTTGGCAAATGTGGGATCCGTTGACCACTGAATGTAGTAACCGTGCGACGCCTGCACATCCCAGGTTGCGGTGACGGAATCCTCATCCGCCTCTGCCTGAAGTCCGTTTACAGGTGACGGCGCGGCGCAGACTCTGAACATTGCCTCAGAAGTTTTCCCGCCGCCGTAGGCAACTACTTTAACATCATATTCCCATGCCGGGGAAAGATCCGTAAATACAAACCGGCTGTCTTCAACCGTTCCTTTCAGCGTTTCGCTGTTTGCGGAAACGATATATACTTCATATTTCTCCGCGCCGCTGACTTCATTCCACTCCAGATAAAGATCCGTGCCGCCGTCTCCTCTGCCGTAAACATTAAAGCCGGTTGGAGCCGAAAGCGCGCCGTCCGGTTTTACCGGAGCCGAAAAATCGCTGTAAAGTCTTGTATTCTGATACCATTTCCACGCTCTTACGCGAACATAGTAATCCTGTGCGTTATCCACATTAATCGTATACTTTGTGGAACCGGAACCGGTTATGAACGCGCCGTTCACATTCTGAACGAAGTTGGGATCCGTAGACCACTGAATGTAATAGCCGTGCGACGCCTGCACATCCCAGCTTGCGGTGATGGAATCTTCATCCGCCTCTGCCTGAAGCCCGTTTACGGGTGACGGCGCGGCGCAGATTCTGAACATCGCCTCAGAAGTGCTGACATCATTGTAAGCAACTACTTTTACATCATATTCCCAAGCAGGAACCAGTTCCGTAAATGTATATCTGCTTTGCGTTGTTTCGCCCTGAAGAAGATCCTGCTTGCCGTTGTTGATATATACTCTGTAGCCGTCCGCGCCGGCAACATCGTTCCAGTCAAGGTAAAGATCCGTGCCGCCGTCTCCTCTGCCGTAAACATTAAAGCCGGTTGGGGCAGAAAGCGGAACCGCAGGTTTTACCGGGGCGGAGAAATCGCTGTAAAGCCTGTAGCCCTCATACCATTTCCATGCTCTTACGCGAACATAGTAATCCTGCGCGTTATCCACATTGATCGTATACTTTGTTGAACCGGAACCCGTAATAAAGGAGCCGTTTACATTCTTGGCAAATGTGGGATCCGTTGACCACTGAATATAGTAACCGTGCGACGCCTGCACATCCCAGCTTGCCGTGATGGCGTTGCCGTTTAGGCTGACGGAAAGATTCTGAACCGGGGACGGAGCCGCGCAAACTCTGTAAGTATGATTCTGCGCAATCAGTTCATCACCGCTGTACGCTTTTACTCTGACGTCATATTCCCATGCAGGGGAAAGATCCGTAAAGGTAAACCGATTTTCCGTAACCGTTCCTTTCAGTGTTTCGCTGTTTGCGGAAACGATATATACTTCATATTTATCCGCGCCGCCGACTTCATTCCATTCCAAATAAAGATCCGTGCCGCCGTCGCCCCTGCCGTATACGTTAAAGCCGGTTACTTTGCGGTCGCCGCCGATTTCCGTGCCGTTTGGCAGATACATGAAATCGCAGTCCACATTGCCGCTGATACCGTCAACTTTGCCCTCTTCGGTATACTGCCACATATAGTAATCGCCGGTATAATCCGTTTGGGTCGTGAAATGCGCAAGCCAAATGCTGTAATCGTTGGCAAGACTTGCCGCATCCAGCTGGCTCGTGAGGAAAGACTTGTTGGCATAGATGCCCGTCTCATAGCCTGCCGACTCGATCACTTCGCAGAAAGCGCGGGCATTGGCAGTCATCTGGCTTTTTGTGATCGTGCCCTCTCTCCAGGCGGAATCCAGCCTGCCTTCGGCAACGCCGTAAAATTCATAGTCAAAGAATACGGGCAGCTGCAGATCATAGCCGCTGATGATTTCAAGCGTCTTCTGCGCCTCTGCTCTTGCCTCGCTCTCGTTCAGCGCCTGCGAAAACCAGTATACGCCTACCGGCAGGCCTGCTGCCTGCGCATTTTTGATATTGGTTACCGCCTGCGTGTCCGCATTGATCGAATGCCTTGACTTCGTATATCCGGTAAAGCCGGCGCGAATAACGGCGTATTCAATACCGTCCGCTTTCACGCTCTGCCAGTTGATCTGATCTCCGTTATGCGCGGAAACATCAATGCCGTCATGCCTGTCATAGCCGTCAAACGCCGAACTGTGCGTATACGTTTTATTTGTATAAGGCGAAGTGCTTGTTGTCAGCGCCGCCGCACTGATCGGGAAAGAGAATGCCATGATCACGGCAAGTATGTACGCCGCTGCCGATCTGATTCCTTTTTTAAAAAACATAAGATTCATCCCTTCGGTTTTAAGGCAGGAACGATCCTGCTCAGTGGTTTATAAACCAGTAATTTCTGTCCACGCCCCTGCTGTTGACGCCGTCGCAGGAGCCGCTTTTCGTATACTGCCAAATATCATATGCGCCCGGATAGGTGACAGTTTCATTATAATCAGCAACCCAGATATACAGATTTTCCGCAAGGCCGGATGTGCTTATGTGCAGAGTAAGCATGGAAGAGGAGGAATAAACGCCGGCGTATCTGCCGCTGTCCGTTATCTCCTTGCAAAACGCGTTTATGATATCCGCTGCCGCCGCCGCGGAAAGTTTTGCATCATACAGTCTGCCTGTTAGTTCCCCGCCGCTGCCGAGCGCATATTCATAATCAATAAACACCGGCAGATCCACATCGTACCCCTTTATAAGATCAAGCACAAATTCCGCTTCCTCGCGCGCTTCCTGCGGGGTCACCGCCTGGGAGTAAAAATAAACGCCCAGGGGGATACCGGCATCGTTCGCTTCGCTGAGATTGCGGCTCAGTTCTGTATCCTCAACGATCGCGCCCGTACCATAGCCTCTGTAACCCGCTCTGATTATAGCAAAATCTACGGCATTTGCAACCGACTGCCAGTTTACCTGCCCGTTATGGCTGGAAACATCAATACCTTCCACATATTCCGCGCCCGTTTCAAACAAAACGGGCTTGTTTGTATTCGGCCGGGAAGAAAAAATTGCCGCCGCGCAGAGAACGGCAATAATAATCAGCACGGCGGAAGTGATTGCCGCTTTTGCTTTTTTTGATTTTAGAAATTTTAAATTCAGAATTTTTAAACGTAATTTTTTGCTCATACTTTTCTAATGCTGATTTCGCCGCTTCTGAGTGTTCTGCGCACACCGTCTTTTAAAACGATCTCCAATCCGCCGCGGCTGTCCACCCCCTCTGCCTTTGCCGTTTGCCAAACGCCGTTTTCAAGAAACCGGATCTCTTTTCCAATCACAATGCTTCGGCTTCTGTAATACGCAATAAAATCATTATAATCGCTGTTTATGGTTTTCAGCAGTTCATCGCTGACCGCCGCAATCAGTTTTGCCCGGCCGATGCCCGGCCCTAAACTGCCGCCGTTTTCCACATCTGCGGGGAACTGCTCTGTGCTGATGTTAATGCCGATGCCTATGATCACGGAAGATACTGTGCCGCTTTCAAAATCAGACACGGCTTCCGTTAGTATGCCGCAGATCTTTTTGCCGTCCAGATAAACATCATTTACCCATTTTATACCCGGCTGCTTATCCGATATCTTCTCTATAGCCCTGCAAACCGCAACCGCCGCAGCCGTGGTTGCCGAAACGGCGCTTTGCAGCGGCGCGTCCGGGTGCACAACCAGACTCATATAGATCCCCGTGCCCTTTGGTGAAAAAAAGGCTTTGCCCTGCCTGCCGCGGCCCGCGGTCTGCTCCGCCGCCGCAACAAGGAAAATATCTTTCTCGCCCTGCGCAATCTGCTTTTTTGCGTAATTATTTGTGGAATCCACACTATCAAGATAAAAAACCTTGATTTTTGTTTTGCAAAGGCGCAAGATCTCCTCGGCATTCAAAACATCCGTATCCCCGCAAAGCCTGTACCCTTTTTTGGTGTGCGCCTCAACAGGGTAGCCCTCGTTGCGCAGCGCGTTTACCGCTTTCCACACCGCTGTTCGGCTCTTGTTAAGGCTGTGGGCAAGTTCTTCTCCGCTGACATAGCCGCCGCGGCGCCGCAGTTCTTCTAATATCTCGCTTTTCAGGCTCAAACATATCACCGCCTCTGCGAATGTATTATACTATACTATCGCCGCATGTTCAAGACGGGTAAATTTAACTTTTATAAGCAAAACAGCGCAAAACATTGGCACAGGCTTGTTTTGCGCTTTTAATAATTTTTCGCTTTTTATTTTTTCCTATTTTTCCCATTTTAGGAAAAATTTTCTGAAATCAATGGTGGAAAAGTCTGATTCCCGTCATCGCCATTGCCATGCCGAATGCATCGCAGCAATCAATAACCGCCTGGTCCCTTACTGAACCGCCCGGCTGGGCAACATATTTAACGCCGGATCTTGCCGCGCGCTCAATATTATCTTCAAACGGGAAAAACGCGTCCGAACCGAGGGCAACATTCGTCATCCGCTTATGCCACTGCGCCTTTTCCTCTGCGGTGAACGGCTCCGGCTTTTCGGTGAAATACTTTTTCCAAAGGTCGTTTTTATAAAGTTCCTCATATTCATCGCTGATATAAAGATCTATGGCGTTATCCGCCTCGCACTTCCTGATGCCCTCAATAAACGGCAGGGAAGTTACTTTATCGTGCCTGCGAAGCCAGAAATTATCCGCCTTTGTGCCTGCAAGGCGTGTGCAGGCAATACGGGACTGCTGCCCTGCGCCAACGCCGATCGTCTGCCCGCCCATGGCGTAGCATACGGAATTGGACTGCGTGTATTTCAGCGTGATCATGGAAATGAGCAGATCTATCTTTGCGATCTGAGGGATCTCCTTAACTTTGGTGGGCATATCGTCAAACAGGCTCATTGTGATCTTGGCATTATTTCTCTTTTGCTCAAACTTAATGCCAAACACTTGCTTGGTTTCCATCTCTTCCGGCACATAATTCGGATCCATTTTTATGATCAGATAATTGCCGCGCCTTTTCTTTTTTAAGATCTCCAGCGCCTCGTCGGAATAAGACGGAGCGATAATGCCGTCTGAAACTTCTTTTACAAGGAACTGCGCAACAGACGCGTCGCATTCATCGGAAAGCGCCGCGAAATCGCCGAAGGAAGAAACCCTGTCGCACCCTCTTGCTCTTACATACGCCTGGGCAATAGGAGAAAGTTCCAGCCCTTCCGGCACAAAGCAGACTTTTCTGTCCGTTTCATCCAGCGGCTGCGCAACGGCGGCGCCGGCGGGCGAAACGTGCTTAAAGGACGCCGCGCTTGGCAGGCCGGTTGCCTCTTTCAGTTCCTTAACAAGCTGCCAGGAGTTGAAAGCATCCAAAAGATTGATATATCCCGCGCTGCCGTTTAAGATCTCAAAAGGCAGTTCTTTGCCGTCCATATGGATACGGGCGGGATTCTGATTTGGGTTACAGCCGTATTTAAGGGTATATTCCGTCATGTAACATTCCTCCGCTTTTATATAGAATTAGTATATCTATTTTATATCAGCAGATTGAAAAAAGCAAGAAAAAATGATACAGTATATAAAAGTTGAAAATGCGTTTCTATATTATTTTGACGAAAGGCGTAAAAATGAAAGGCATACTTGCGGTCAATCACTTTTTAAACACACAAAAATTTAATACGCTGCACCGCCATTTGCTGGAAAGCGCAAAAAAGCAGGGCGTGGAACTGCTGTTAAAGACAAATCTGGAACTGGCGCTGGAAACGCCGGACGCGGATTTTGTGCTGTTTTGGGATAAGGACACCAACCTTGCCCGGCGGCTTGAAAAAAGCGGATTGCCGGTTTTTAACAGCGCCAAAGGCATTGCGCTTTGCGACGACAAGGCAAAAACCTATATAGCGCTTAACGGAATCGTAAAGCAGCCGAAAACACTGATCGCGCCCAAAACTTATTTTAAGGCGGATTTTGCACAGTTTGTTGAAGGCGCAATAAAAATCCTTGGCCTGCCGCTTGTTTTTAAGGAATGTTTCGGCTCGTTCGGCGAGCAGGTGTTTCTTTGCGAACGCAAGGAAGATGTCCTGCGCCATAGTACGGAAAAGCCGTTTATACTGCAGGAATTTATAGCGGATTCCGCCGGGCATGACATCAGAATAGAAGTAGTTGGCGGAAAGATCGCCGCGGCGGTGCGCCGTGAAAACAAACAGGATTTTCGGGCGAACGTAACCAACGGCGGGCACATGGAGCCTTACACGCCCACGGATTCTGAAGTGAAAAGCGCGCTTGCCGCTTGCGGCGCGCTGGGGCTTACGTTCGGCGGCGTGGATATCCTTTCCGACGGCAGCGTGTGCGAGGTAAACAGCAACGCCCATATCATAAACATTATGAACTGCACGGGCACGGATATTGCCCCGCTGATCTTTGAGGAGATAAGAAACAGACTTTGAGCGGAATACTGATATACAGCAAAGAAGAGGCACAGCGCAACGCCTTTTCGGTTGAACGGTTTAAAAAATATCTTGGCGTAAAACTGGTTTTGGAAAACGAAACAGAGTTCGGCATGCCGGCAGATTTTGTGATCAACAGAACGAACAACGCGGATATAGCCGAAAACTTTGAGCGGCGCGGCATACGCGTTTTTAACCCGGCGGCGCTGACCCGCCTTGCGAACGATAAGCAAAAGTGCTATGAATTTATGCGTGAAAACGGCATAGAGATAATGCCGATCAATCAAACAGAACCGCCGCTGGTAGAAAAACCGGCAAACGGCAAGGGCGGCAGAGACGTGCGCCTGATAAAAAGCGGCAAAGTGGCGTTCAAAAAAGGATTTGTGTATCAAAAACCGGCGTCAGACCTTGGCAGAGACCTGCGTGTGTGGCTGATCGGCGGCAAGATCATCTGCGCCGTGCTCAGAAAAAGCGAAACGGATTTTCGATCCAATTACTGCCTTGGCGGCAGTGCCGAAATATACCGCTTAAGCAAGAGCGAACGCGCGCTCATTTATAAGATTGCATCGCGCATAAAATATGATTATATAGGGATAGATTTTGTTTTTGACGGCGGCAAAGCCGTTTTTAATGAGATAGAAGACGCCGTTGGCGCAAGAATGGTATACGATAAAACCGATATTGATATTTTGCGCCTTTACTGCGAATACATTAAAAAAGAGTTGAAATAAATGGAAAAGATTGCCGTTATCGGCTTTGAAAACACGGATGCCGTAAGAAAAAGATACGCCGGAAAAGCAGAGTTGTTTTTTGACGTGCCCTGCGAAAGCAATGCGGAAAAATATGCCTATTCCGCTGTGTTTCTCAACAGCGGCACAGAGAAAACCGTTATAAAAAAATGGCTTGGAAACGAGCATCTGCGCTTGGCGGCAAATGAAAAAGCGCTGTTTGAGGAGATGGATTTTTTCCTTGGTATTCCCGAACCGCTGGAGATTGAGCGGAAATTTCTGATTGAAAAGCCCGGCGAAAGCGAATTGCAAAACCATGACCTTTGCGATTATGCGGATATTGCGCAGGCGTATATAAACCGAAACGGCGAACGGTTCAGGGTAAGAAAACGCGGCAAAGACGGCGATTTTATCTATATTAAAACGGAAAAAATAAAACTGACCGAAATGAAAAGAATAGAAAAAGAAAGCCGCATCACCGAGGCGGAATATCTGAACCACATTCAGGGAGAAAAAGTGCTTTCCAAGCGCCGCTGGCTCCTGCTTTATAACGGCAAGTGCTTTGAGCTGGATCTCTTCCCCTTTTGGGCGGATCGGGCGCTGCTGGAGATCGAACTGAAAAGCGAAACGGAAAATTTTGAGTTACCGCCGTTCCTGCACGTGATCAAAGAAGTTACACAGGATAAAACATTTCGCAATTCCGTGCTTGCAAAGCTGTATGGAACAACGCAAAAATAAGTAAAAAGGTTACAAAAAGACCCGCAGAGAAACCTAATCTCCGCGGGTCTGCTTTTTAACGGTTATTCTATTTTAAAAACAGGGCTCCAAATATTCAGAAAGGAGCCTTTTGCCGGAATAAGCGGCGCGGGATTCAAAAAGCAGTTCCTCATAAAACGCGGCAGCGGCAGATTCGCGCGCTTTTGCGATCTTCTTTGCCCTGCTTGTATAAAACCCGGAATAAACCTTTTTTAACTTAAAATTATATTCTCTGAAAAAAGACGGCGGTTCATTTCCGGTGCCGTCCAGCACTTCAAAATCACTGCCGAGCGAATAGATCGGCGTGCCTGCTTTTCCCTCATACAAAAGAGAGCGCGCGATCCCCATAAGGCCCGCCGCCTCCAGTTAATCGGAATCAAACAAGATTTTTTCCTCAATTTTCTCCGGCGGGGAAGCAGAACGGTAACGATGCTTTCTTACGCAGGCTGCCGCTCTATCGGCAAATTCAGAATCAAAGCCGTTTTCCAGCAGAAAAGTTCTTGCCTTTTCCGCGCCAACCTGCGCATGGCAAAGCGAGGGATCTTCAAACTGTTCTTTTCTGCCGATATCGTGCAAAAGGCACGCGGCTATCAATATATCTTTATCAACATTTTTTTCGTGCTCTGCAATATCCAGCGCAATAAAAAGCACCCGGTAAATATGCTGGCTGTCATGTGCGCTGTCCCCCATGCAGGAAAGCATATATTGCTCTATTTTATTGAAATCTGATTTATTCATGATTTTCTTGCCGCGCCTGAAAAGATAAGCGCGGAGCCTGCCGTCTTTTTTCTGAGCACGGCAAACGCGGCGATCAGCACGGCATAGATCGCGATCCAGCAGATATAGGATTTGCTGAGATGCAGATTGGCATTCAGGATGATCAAAGCGGAGCAGAGTTTTCTGGCGCCGCCCACAACAAAACCGATCATGGAAAAATCGCAGACGAGCGCGGCGTTTCTGCCGCGGAACAAAACGCACACCACGCCAAGCACACACATGGCGGCAATATAAAAGCCGGCGTCCAGCGCATACGGCAGCATCATACTGCCTGTTTTGATATACGCATACTGCTCAAAATCATTGGACATACCCGTTAAAAACGGAACAACAAGCAGCAGTGCGGCAACCGGCAGGGCGCGGATGGGATCCGCCTGCCCTTTTTTGGAGCGCAGATAGAGCCGATAGATCGTATAAAGAAACAGCACAAGCGCCATCTTGCGCACAATGAAATACACGCAGGACGCGTCCATATTATAAGCGCGCAGCATTTCCATATCCGGCGGTAAAATTTTAAACGCGAAGATACCGGCGATCATGCCGAAATACGCGTCCTTTGCCTTGGAAAGGATCAGATAGACCGCCGCAACGGCAACGGTAAACACAAACGCCTGGATCAGAGCGGAAGTTTCACTCCACGGCACAAGCCGTTTCATTGCCTTCTCTCCCGCGTAGCAGAGGATAACGATTGCAAGCGAAAAGAGGGAAAGCCACTGATCTTTTGTAAAACTCAGTTTTTTCATACGCATCACTTCATAAAAAACAATATTATTACCTATATTATATAAAGTTTTTTACGGCAAATCAATTCGGCAACTTACCAAAAATATCCTGCGGAATGTGTGAAATGTACACAACAGAAATTTTGTAATAACGCGGCAGATCATGAAACAACCCCGCAGCAAAAAAATAAGCCTCCTTTATAAAAAGGAGGCGGGTTGGCAGAGCCAAGCCGGAGGGATTACTGTAAAACTTCCGTTTGTTTTTGATTCTGCGGCAGATTACTGCGCAAGGCAATGATCCAGCGCCTTGATAATGGCCGCTTTATCCATATCCCTGCCGATGAAAACGATTTTATTGATCCTGTCCCCATAAGTGGGATCCCACGCCGCGGCGATATCCGGATTCATCTGAAGGATCTGTTTTCTTTCCCGCTCCGGGAAGCAGGCGATCCATTTGCCGTCGTCCGTGGCAGTCTTCTGCCTGCCGCTCTGCTCAAAAATATACGCCGTGTCCGGATCTTCCTTGATCCAAAACAGCCCTTTTGCGCGGATCACTTCTTTCGGCCATTTGGCAAAAACAAATTCCTCAAACTTCTGCTTGGAAAACGGCTTTACATTCTGATATACAAACGTGCCGATGCCGTATTCCTCCGCCTCGCCCTCGCCGTGGTGATGGTGATGGTGGTGGCCGTGCGCCTCATGCTCATGTTCATGATCTTCGTGCGCGTGATGCGCTTCCTGTTCGCTTTCGGAATTTTCGCCCTCGCCGCGCATTGCCTGAATCCAGCCTGCGCTTTCCAGGATTTTTTCATAATCAAAGCGGTTCGTGGAAAGAATCTCGCCAACATCCACATTGCCGTAAGTGGTTTCAATGATCTTTGCCTGCGGCTGGAGCGCTTTGATCACGGCAAGCACCTTTTCTTTCGCTTTCGGCGATACCTCATCCACCTTATTGAGCACGATCGTGGTGCAGTATTCGATCTGCTGAACAAGCAGGTTTTCAATATCCTCTTCGTCCATATCCTTTTTCAGCAGGGAATCGCCCGCGCCAAACTCATCCGCCATTCTTTTCGCGTCCACAACGGTGGTGATATTGTCCAAATACGCCACTGCCGGCAGGTTAACAGACGGGTCGGTTCCGTCCAGCATACAGATTGATCCGGCGATCGGGCCGGGCTCGCAGATGCCGGACGCCTCGATCAGAATATAATCAAACTTTTTGCTGGAGGCAAGGCTGATAATCTGTTTCATCAGATCCACCTTAAGCGTGCAGCAGATGCAGCCGTTGGAGAGCGGAACCAGATTTTCATCTTTCTGCGTTACGGCGCCGCCTTTCTGAATCAAAGAAGCATCTATATTTACCTCGCCGATATCATTGACGATAACGGCAACACGGTAGCCCTCCTGATTGGAAAGAATATGATTCAGCAGGGTGGTCTTGCCGGCGCCCAGATACCCCGTAAGCAGGGATACGGGCACAAGTCCGTTTTTGTAATTCATTTTATCTTCTCCTTAGTTTGTTTTATTCCTAACAGTTATAGAATAACACCGCTGTCAACCCCGGTATTCCCGAAAGCGTTTGAACGCGGTGGATTTCATGGCAAAGTGCAGCACATTAACCGCCGTGCGCTGCAGTTCCGCAAGCGTGATACCGCCCCGGTCTCCGAAAGATTCCAGCAAAGTGCCGTCCGGCTTTCTTCTGCCGCCGCGCTTTCCGCCCGGCATCAGCACATCCACCTGCGCGCGCACTCTGTAAGCATTGTCGCGCAGATTCGGAAATTCGGGGCTTCTGCCTTTCTGCATCCACCAATCCGTTACCACATTGCCCGGATATTGCCATTCTTTGCGCAGAATATCCGTGCACAGTTCATAATTATAATGGTTGTAAACGCCGTTGATCTTATTGTAGGAAGTCATAATATTTTCCGGCTGCGCCTCTTTTATGCAGATCTCAAATCCTTTTAAATAGATCTCCCGCAGCGCGCGCTCGGAAACGCGCGAATCATTTTTTGTTCTTGCAAATTCCTGATTGTTGCAGGCAAAATGCTTGGGGCAGGCAGAACCGCCAAGGCTTTGTATGCACCGCACCGCCGCTGCCGCCATTTTCCCGGAAACATACGGATCTTCCGAATAATACTCAAAATTTCTGCCGCAAAGCGGATTTCTGTGAATATTCATGCCCGGAGCAAGCAGCACATCGCTGCCCCGCTCCAGCATCTCCGCCGCCACAGCGCTGTAAACCTCTTGCACAAGCGCCGTATCAAAAGAGCAGGCAAGCAGCGTGCCGATGGGGATCAGCGAGCATTTTGCGCTGAGCCGTATGCCGGACGGGCCGTCTGTAGTGATCACCGGCGGAACACCTTTATCCCTTAAGGACTGCAAAACGCCGCCGAACGCGCCTGCGTTGCCCGGCGCGCCAAGCGAACTGTTCATCGTGTAATCGCCGCGCGTCAGCGCCTCCAGTTCCTCCAGGCTCAGCGTGGAAACAAAATCTTCCATCTTGATTTTTCCGTCTGCAACATCAAAAAGCGAAAGCCCGCTTTGGCAGGACGGTGTAAACGCCTGCGGCATCTCCTCCCGGATCTTCCGCCCCAGATCCGTTTTTCTTTTTGGGCAGGGTCTTTTAACCGGAATATAACCGTTTATGCCCTGCACCGGAGTGATGATATCAAAATCTTCACACGGGGCAAGATTTTCGGAAAGTTGCTTAAACAGCGCCGTTTTCTCCTGATAATAGGAAAAAACGCTTTGCGCGCAGTCCACCGCCTGACCAAGATAAAACACATATTCGCCTGCCTGCGTTACATAAGCGGACGGATAGCCGCAAACGCCCTGCGAATCATAGGAGGTCAGCTGATACACAGAAACGAACAGTTCCAGTTCCTGCGCCTCGCCCGGCTGCAACAGCTTTGTTTTTGCAAACGCCGCCAGTTCCCTGCACGGATTGCCGAGTTTGCCCTGCGGTTTTTCCAGATAGAGCATAACCGGCCGTTTACCCGCCGCATTCCCTGTGTTTTTCACAGAAACCTGAAAGGAAAAGCCGTTGTCAAGCGCCGCGGCATTTTTAAGCGTTACGCTGAAATCCGTGTAACTGAGCCCAAACCCAAAAGGATAGAGAACTTTTTCTTTTGCAAACGTTTCAAAATATCTGTATCCAACATAAATATCTTCCGTATAATTATTAAAATCGCGGTTGGCAAAATCCCCGGCGCTCGGATAATCCTCATACCGCGCGGCAATCGTATCCGTAAGCGCACCGCACGGAACGGCGTTGCCGCACAGCAGATCCGCCGCGGCAGCGCCGCTTTCCTGGCCGCCCTGCCACAAAAGCAGAACCGCGCCGATCTTATCGCCGTACTCCTCAATCCACGCCATATCCATAACACAGCCGATGTTGAGCAAAACCACGGTTTTGGAAAAATAATCCGTAACCACATCTAAAAGGCGGCGTTCCTCATCCGTTAAATACCAGCTGCCTTTTTCCAGAACACAATCCCTGTCCTCGCCGGAAGAACGGCCGATCACCACAACGGCGCAGTCCGATTCCTTTGCCGCGCGAAACACTTCCGCCGCCTCAATGGGCATCTCCGGATAAAAGCGGGGCCACATGCCCCAAACGGCGTCTTTAATCTTATTTTCCGCACACCATGTTTCATATTTCTGCGCAAGCCGTTCGTTGAGTTCCAGTTCTTCACACGCGCGGATCCCATCCGTCAAATTGACCTCATACGGGCGGTTAACCTCGCCGCCGGAACCATAGCCGGTGTAAAACCAGTTGCACTGCACGCGCCCGAACACGGAAACGCACGCCTGCTTTTCCAAAGGCAGAACGCCGTTATTTTTCAGCAGAACAGCGCCCTCAGCCGCCGCCCTTGCAAACAGGCGCGCGTAGCTTTTATCCACAGCGCCGCTCTCATCCGCCTTTACTTTTTTCTGTGAAACAGAACCGAGCGAAACAAAAAAACTGCCAACGGCATTTGCCGCCTTTTCCATCATTTCTTTCATAAAATACCCCTGTGAGCTTTGTTTTTTATTATTATTTAAAAATATAATAACAAATGGCGGCACGAACTTCAATAAAAATCATATAAAAGAAAAATAAATTTCCACACAAAATAAAACCGCCGCGCGGCAATTGCAGCAGCCGCGCGGCGTATATTTCTTATACAAAACCTGTAAAACAACGAATGATCAATTCAGCACCTTGAAATCCACTTTGCCGACTTTGGTGCGGGGCAGTTCATCAATATAAACGATCTCTCTGGGCAGGCTCCATTTGGAAAGGTTCTGTTCGCCGAAGTGCCTGATCTTGGCGGTGAGCTGCTCCTCATCATCCTTGGCAAACTTCTTGTTTTTCACAACAAAAAGCTTAAGCATGGTCTTGCCGCCGTCCTCTTTGCCGATCACACAGCAGTCATAGATCTCCGCCATGGCTCTGTAAGTCTCTTCAATGAAAGACGGATACACAAGATAACCGCTGATCTTATAAACTCTCTTTAAACGCTGGCGGTAATAGATATCGCCTTTTTCATCTATATAGCACATATCGCCGGTGTGGAGCCATACTCTGCCGTCCTCATGCTGAACAAGCATCTTTGCCGTCTCCTCCGGGTCGTTCCAGTAGCCCTGCATCAGCGTGGGGCCGTAAACGCAGAGTTCGCCGTCCTCGCCCTTAACTTCCTCTGTTGTGCCGGGTTTAACGGTCATCACTTCAATATTGTAAGTGGGAATGCCAATGCAGCCCTGCGGCGCCTCACGCAGCGGATCCGTAAACGTGCAGACGGTAACGCATTCCGTAAGCCCGTAACCGGTAACGAAATGGCATTTTGCGCCGTTTTCCTTAAGCAGGCGATCCATTTTTTCCGTAAGGGTGTAAGGCACAACGTCTCCGCCGGAGCCGATCAGCTTCATATTGCTCATATCGATGCCCTTAAGGTAGCCGGCTTTATACACTTTTTCAAAGAAATCCGGAACGCCGAAGATATAATTCAGATGATATTTCTTGATTGCCTCAGAACACATTTTGGCGTCAAACTGCGGCCAGAGGGACTGCGCCATGCCAACGCACATGGAAACATGCATGCAAAGCGCGAAACCAAAACCGTGGAACACGGGAAGCGCGGTCAGCATACCGTCATGATCCTGATCGATCTGCATATCCAAAACAGTGGTAACAACATCCACCAGTTCATAGGAAAGGTTGTTGATATTTTCGGAAGAGAGCATAACGCCCTTGGGGTTACCGGTTGTGCCGCCCGTCATCATGACCGCGGCAGTGGCGGCGTAATCCGTTTGCGTTTCCGGAATGCCGTTTTCCTTGATATACGCATCGCCCTCTTTTAAGAAATCCGCCCAGTCGATCAGCTTTTTCACGTTGGTTGCGGGCGCCGTTTTGCCCTTGATCTTTTTCTTGTAAACCAGATTTGCCATAAAACCGTATACGGTTTTGGGGAAATAATGCGCCGTTTTGCATTTTACTACGGTTACATCCGGATTGTCCTTAAAAGCTTTTTCGGATACGTCAAAACAAAACGCGAATTTCGCGCCGACGAGCTTGATGGCGTAATCCGCCTCTGACTTTACCGAAAGCGGGTGAAGCATGGACGCGACGGCGCCGATTTTGTTTACAGCATAGATTGCGGCGATACACTGCGGCATATTCGGCAGGCAGATTACAACTCTGTCCCCTTTTTTCACGCCGTTTGCCCTGAGCGCAGCCGCGCAGCGGTTTACCAGATCCGCCGTTTCATTCCAGCTTAACGTATTATTGTAATAATACAGACAGGGATGATCTCCTCTTTCATCCACCGAATGTTCGAACTGCTGATACATGGTAGTTCTAACATTATACTTTGAAGTGTATTCCATCTGAATAATTCTCCGTTTCTGATTTTTAGTGTTTTCCTGTATCATTTTAATAAAACAAAAGCAAACTTGCAATACAAAATGCAAATATTTATCATTTGTTTATAACTTATTTACATTTTTATACAAAGTAAAGATCAATGTTAAAAAACGCGCTTAAAAAAACAGACCGAAATCAAGCAAACCGCTCTGCGTTTTATAGCGGCATTTCTGGTTTTTGCATGGTTCGGCCGCACCTGCCCGTGCAGAAAACAGCAAAATCTCCATGGAAAGACCGTTTATTTTATTTGACTTTTGCACAGTTTATGATATGATTATATCTGTTATTTACAGCAAAGAAAGGCTATGTGGCTCCTATGGCATATAAAATAAAGAAACACCCAACCAAAAGCATTCCCAAAGCGCAGTTTGCATTCTGGATTATCACGCGCATAGCGCTGCTTATCTGCGCCGCCTATTCCTTTATTACCGGCGATCTTGTGATGGGATTTGAATCCGTATTCTGCTTTATCTTTACTCATTTGTGGGATATGTTTCAGGTGTTCGGCAACGGCTCTTTTATAGAAGAAGTGCCGCCGCTTTCACAGACCCTGCTGAACATTATTATATTTATAGGTATCGTGATCGGCTCATATATGGGCATGTTTGACAGAATATGGTGGTTTGATATCTTTATGCACATTCTTTCCGGCTTTGTGTGCGCCTCTTTCGGCTATGATTTTGCCTGCATCATCCAGCGCAAAAAGGGGCAGTGCGCCGCAACGCTTGCCGCCATATTCGGCCTGATGTTTGCGCTTTCCATTGCCGTTGGCTGGGAATTTTATGAATTTTTGATGGACACCCTGCACGGCACAAACCTGCAGCTTGCCAAACCCGGCGAGGAGACCGCAATGTTTGACCTTTCAAAATACAACGGCGAATACGGCTATCTGGGGCTGTTTGACACCATGACGGATATGATGATGAACGCCGTTGGCGGCGTGATCGGCATGATTTTTATGATCGTGCTGCGAAACCGCAAAAAAGGCAAAAAGAAGAAAACGGAAAACAAAACGAAATAACTGCTGCCGTTTCGGGGCGCCCAAAAACAAAAAGCCGCGGGAGGGATCGTGATAACAGCCCGGTTTATTTTATATTGTCCCGCGTTCTGACAATTTTTTTATTTCACTTGCTATATACTCATACCGTGTTATTAAAAATACGGATGTGAAAAAAATGAAAACGGCTGTTAAAAAGGAAAAATTAAGCGAAATTAAGAACACCGTGAAAAGCAAAAAGGCGCGCGGCATACTGGAGGGCGCGGCATATTTTGCCGCCGCTTTTCTGCTGGCGCAAAATGTTGTGCTGCAAAGCGTTTCTCCGTTTGCCGTATCGCTGATCTCCGTATCCAAAAAGAAAAATTACTTTTATTCCGCCGCCGGCGCGGCATTCGGCTATCTTGTGTTCCGCCCGCAGGATCTTGCAAGATGCGCCGCAGCGGTGCTGATCGTGTTTTTGGGCGCGCTGGCGCTTGATCTTGCAGACTGCAAAACCGCCGTGTTCCTGCCGATGACGATCTCTTTTTGCGCGGTGGCGGCAACCGGCTTTGTTGTGGACATTAAAACCGGCGGCGCGGCGGCGGACTTTGCGCTGACCGCCGCACAGAGCATTCTTGCCGGCGGAGGTTCCTTTTTCTTTTACCGGGCGCTGAACTGCAGTTTTCGCCGTTTCCGGCTTCGGGCGCTGCCGGCGTCAGATCTGACCTGCATTGTGATCTCCGCCGCGCTGCTGCTGATGAGCCTTTCCAGAATCTCCATCGGCGGATTTTCCCCCGCCCGCTGTATCGCGCTGCTCCTTGTGCTTTTCACCGTGCGCTACGGATCTGACCGGCTGGGGATCATGCTGGCGCTCTGTGTTGGATTCGCCTTTTCGCTCGGCACGGAAGACACGTTGTTTCTGACCGGCAGTTACGGTTTTTCCGCTTTGCTGGCATGCCTGTTCTGCCCGTTCGGCTCACTCGCCTGCGCCGCCTCTTTCTGCGTTTCTTCCGCGCTGTTTACGGTTGCCGCCGGCGCCGGTATCGGTTTCGTTCTGGAAAGCGCCGCTGCCTGCGCCGTTCTTGCCGTTTTGCCGAAAGCGGCAGGAGAAAAGATTGAGGCGTTCTTCCGCGGCGGCGAAAATATAACGCCGGACGGCTCCCTGCGCCAGAGTCTTGTGATGCGGCTTCGTTTTGCCTCCGGCGCGATCAATTATATCAGCGAAAGTGTAAACGAAGTGCGTGAAAAGATAGATGAAATGAACAGCCGCAAAGCCATGCAGGCACGGGATCAGATGAGCGATGCGGATTATTTTTCTCAGGAGATTATCAATGAAAAAACAAATGAGATCCGCATGGTGGCGGCGGATCAGTTCTTTTCCATATCCGACATGCTTTCCGACCTGGCGCGTGAATTTGACGAAGCGGAATATTTTGACACCGTTGCGGCAGGCAGAATACGGCGCGCGCTGGGCGAATACGATATTTTTCCGAAAAGCATTTCCGTAATTGAGGATAAATACGGCAGGATTCGGATCGAGATCCTTACAAGCGGGCGTGAAACGGGATTTTCAGACCCCAAACTGCAGAAGGAAGTTTCCAAAGCCTGCTCCCGGTATCTGGACAAATGCGCCGTTACCCATTTTAAAAATGACACCATGATCACATTTACGGAAAAGCCGAATTACTCGGTTGAGATCGGCTTTGCCCAGCACAGCGCCGAGGGCGCCCTCTGCGGTGACACAATCAAGACCATAAACGACGGCCACGGCAGGAGCGTGCTGATCATAAGCGACGGAATGGGACAGGGCGGCAGAGCGGCGATCGACGGCGCTATGGGAGCGGGGCTGCTCTCCAAACTGCTTGCCGCCGGGTTCGGGTTTGACAGCGCGCTGAAAGTGGTCAACTCCGCGCTGCTTGTAAAATCCGGAGATGAAAGCCTTGCCACGCTGGACTGCGCCTGCATAGACCTGTTTACCGGAAGAGTGGAATTGTACAAAGCCGGCGCGCCGGCAACCTATCTTGTAAAAGGCAATAAAGTTACGAAATGCGAACTTTCCTCCATGCCTGCCGGGATCCTGCGAAACATAGAATTCGCCAAACGCACGGCAGCGCTTGGAGACGGCGATCTTGTGGTGATGGTGAGCGACGGAATTACCGAGCCGGGCGGCGAATGGCTGACGGCAATGCTTTCCGGCGCGGAAGAAATGAGCGCGGACGAGATCGCAAACGAAATCATAAAGACCGCCCTGAACATAACCAGGGATATGCGCGAGGACGATATGAGCGTGATCGCGGCAAGAATACACAGATTTGAAGATGAATTTTAGTTTTACGGAGTGATCTTTTATGTGTGGAATCATCGGCTATGTAGGCAGAAGTGACGCAACGGGCATTTTAATCAAAGGGCTCAAAGGGCTGGAATACCGCGGGTATGACAGCGGCGGTATCGGCGTTTTGAACGGCGGAGATCTCAGGGTAGTCAAAGCCGCCGGAGAGATTCGAAATCTGGAGGAAAAGCTGCGCGGATATGAGATTCGCGGCAGTCTGGGGATCGGGCATACACGCTGGGCAACACACGGGGCGGCAAATGAAACAAACGCCCACCCGCAGGTGAGCGCCCATTTTGCCGTTGTGCACAACGGCATTATCGAAAATTACAGAGAGATTCGGGAAAGCCTGATTTTGAACGGCGCTTCTTTTGAAAGCGACACGGATACGGAAGTGATCCCGAAACTGCTGGAACTGAATTATAACGGCGACGCGGAAGAGGCGATCAGAAAAACGCTGCCGCTGCTGAAAGGCTCTTATGCGCTGGGCATCCTCTGCACGGATGACGCCAACACGCTTTACTGCGCCAAAAACGGCTCGCCGCTAATTATCGGCGTTGGAGACGGTGAGAATTATATTTCCTCAGACATCAATCCCCTGCTTGGAAAAACGAACCGGGCAGTCTATCTTGAGGACGGCGAGACCGCGCGGATCACCGCGGAGGAGATCCGCGTTTTCGGCAAAAATTTTGAACCCGTGAAAAAAGAGATCAAATCGGTGGAACTGCCGGATTCCTCCGCCGACAAAGGCGGATTCGAGCATTTTATGCGCAAAGAGATCTATGAGCAGCCAAACGCCGTGCGCGCAACGCTGGGCAGCGTAACCAACGGCGAAAGCATTGATTTTAAGGGCTTTCCTTTTACGGATGCGGAGATCCGCGCCCTCAGCAGAATCTATATCGTTGGCTGCGGTTCCGCATACCATGTTGGCCTGATGGCAAAATACGCTTTTGAAAAGATTGCCGGAATCCCCTGCTTTGCGGAATACGCCGGTGAATTTCGGTATGAAAATCCCGTGCTTGGCGCGGACTGCCTGGTTGTGATCATCAGCCAAAGCGGCGAAACGGCAGACAGCCTTGCCGCGCTGAAACAGGCGCGCGAGCAGGGCGCCAGAACGATCAGTATTGTAAACGTTGCCGAAAGCTCCATTGCCAAAATGAGCGAATACAGCCTGCTTACCAAGGCGGGGCCGGAGATTGCCGTTGCCACCACAAAGGCGTTTTCCTGCCAGGCGGCAATGCTGAACATGCTTTGCCTTTCTATTGCCCTGCGGCGCGGCGCGTGTTCCTCCGTTTTTGCGGAGATCGCGCTGAATATGAGCCTGCTGCTGCCGAAAAAAATGGAACGTATCCTAAACGATACGGAAAAGATAAAGAAACTTGCAAAACGGATCAAAGATACGGACAAATGCTTTTTCCTGGGCAGAAACGCAGATTACGCCGCCGCGCTGGAAGGCGCGCTGAAACTCAAAGAGATCAGTTATATAGACTGCGTGGGCTGCCCTGCGAGCGAACTGAAACACGGCACGATCAGCCTGATCGAAAACGGCACGGTGTGCTTTGGCATCATCAGCAACAGCCGTCTTTTGCCCAAAACGGTTTCCAATTTACAGGAGGTCATTTCCAGAGGGGCGGATGTAACCGTATTTGCCCCGGAAAGCCTGGCGCAGAGTCTGGGCAGATTCAACACGGTGATCACTTACCCGGATTCCATACCGTTTTTAACGCCGTCGCTGGAGATTGTGCCGCTGCAGCTGCTGGCGTATTACACGGCAAAAGAAAAAGGCCTGCCCATAGACAAACCGCGCAACCTTGCCAAATCCGTTACCGTAGAATAAACCGAAAACACCTGCCGAAAACGAAAATACACATGCAGGCAAAAAAAGATCCCTTTCCGTTCTGCGGAAAGGGATCTTTCTGATTCGTTTATTTTTCTATGGTTTTGCAAGCCACAAACGAAATACCGGTTCCGAACAGATCCGGGATCACGGTATCGCCGGCTTTTACCGGAACTTCCAGCGTAATATCATCCAAAAGGCGCATGGCGTCAAACATTCTGCCCTTTGGTATGGCGCCGTTTGTTTTAACGGGGCAGCGCGGATATTCACCGCTGTTTGTGCGCACCGTTGAGGTAACCACACGCACGGGGTTTTTCAGTTCGTTTCTGCCGTATTCGGCGCCTCTTGGGCAGGCGTTTCCGGTAACCTTATAATCCTGCGCCTCATCCACCGTTAAGTGGCAGCCCTTGGGGCAGGTAATACAGATCAAATGTGTCATACTCACGCCTCCTCCTTTGCCGAAACCGTAATCTGACCGGAACGGATCTTATCCAGCAGCACTTTCGGCAGGGTGATCTTTTCCATTTCACCGGGCGCCATATGCTCCCTCTTGAAATGCGCGATCACGGTATCGCCGTCCGTTACCGTTATGCCGGATTTTTCAAAGATGCGGCGCACGCGGAAGAAGATCTCCGCCGTTTGTGCCGTGCGCCTGATCTTTTGCGGCACCGTGTAACTGACAAATTCGTTCGTTTTCAGTTCAATGCAGTCCTCCCGGCTCTTTTCCCCGTTTAAAACGAAATCCGCCGCCGCTTTGCCGGCACGCTGGCTCTCGCCCGTTACAAAATCCACAAGATCATGAACGTGCACCACATTGCCGCAGGCGAATATGCCGTTTGCGGAGGTTTCCATATTTTCAAAAACGACCGCGCCGTTCGTGCGGGGATCCATTTCGATCCCTGCCGTTCTGGTAAGTTCGTTTTCCGGAATCAGGCCAACGGAAAGCAAAACGGTATCGCAGTCAAACTGCATCTCCGTGCCGGGGATCGGTTTTCTGTCCGCCCCAACTTTTGCAACCGTTACGCCTTCCACACGGTTTTTGCCCTGAATATCAATAATGGTGTGGGAAAGATAAAGCGGAATATTAAAATCATTCAGGCACTGCACAATGTTTCTTTGCAGGCCGCCGGAATAGGGCATCAGTTCTACACAGGCAAGCACTTTTGCGCCCTCCAGCGTCATGCGGCGCGCCATGATCAGGCCGATATCGCCGGAGCCGAGGATCACAACGCGTTTGCCCACCATGTGCCCCTCTATATTCACATATCTCTGCGCCGCGCCGGCGGTTAGGATTCCGGCAGGGCGTGTGCCGGGGATGGAGATGGCGCCCCTTGTGCGCTCCCGGCAGCCCATGGCAAGCACAACGGCGCCCGCCTCCAGAATCTGATAACCGTTTTTGGAATTGATGCAGTGCACACAGCGGTCATTCGTGACCTGCAGCACCATGGTATCCGTCATCACTTCCACCTGGGTATCCTTGAGCATTTCAATAAATCTGCCGGCGTATTCCGGGCCGGTCAGTTCCTCTTTAAAATAGTGAAGGCCGAAACCGTTATGTATGCACTGGTTCAGAATACCGCCGAGTTCGCGGTCTCTTTCTATGATCAAAATCTTTTTCAGCCCGTTTTCATAAGCGGAAAGCGCCGCGGCAAGACCTGCCGGGCCGCCGCCGATCACGATAAGTTCATACATCACTTTACACCTCCGCTCTTCGTTTCTCCGGTCAAAATATAACTGCCGGTATCATCCTGCAAAACATCCTCATACGGAACATTTCTGAATTTTGCAATGATCTCCAGCACTTTGGGGCCGCAAAAGCCGCTTTGGCACCTGCCCATGCCTGTGCCGGCTCTTCGCTTAATGCCGTCCAGCGACACCGGCGGGATCGGTGATCTTAAAGCGTCCAGGATCTCGCCCTCCGTAATGGTTTCACAGCGGCAGATCACTCTGCCGTATGCGGGATCCTGCGCAATGATCCTGTTCTTTTCTTCGTTGGAAAGTTTTTTGAAACGCAGATGCTTTCTGGAATCCACAATATTTTCTTTTTTATTAAGCGCAAGCCCCTGATCCGCAAGCATTTTCACAGCCTCCAGCGCGATCGCCGGTGCGGCGGAAAGGCCGGGGGATTTAATGCCGGCAAGATCCAGAAAATGCTCTGCCGCAAATTCAATAATGAAATCATCCCTGTCCGTAACCGCGCGAACGCCGGTGAAATTCCTGATATTTTCCCTGAAAGCGATGGACGGCACGGATTTAACCGCCTTTTGCCGGATGAAATCCAGGCAGCGGGATTTGGTGGAAGTATCGTCCTTATCCCTCGGGTCCGCATTGGGGCCAACCAGCAGATTCCCGTGGCAGGTGTGCGTTACGAGCACGCCTTTCCCGTCCTTATCCGGGCACTGAAAGATCACGTGGTTTGCCCGTTTGCCCTCGCTGAGGTCAAGCAGGTAATACTCGCCCGCGCTGGGCAGCACCTTATAGGCAGGCTGCGCCACCATATTATGGATCGTATCGCAGTCCACCCCGGCGGCATTGATCACATAGTTTGCGTCCACACTGCCTTTGGGCGATTCAATATGCCAAACGCCGTCTTTTTTCTCTATGGAGGTAACCTCAAATTCCAGTTTTACCTCCGCGCCGTTTCGAACAGCGGTCTCGGCAAGCGCAATGCCGTATTCCCACGGATTTACGATTGCCGCCGTGGGCGCATACAATGCGCAGATCGCCTGATCAGAGATATACGGCTCCATTTTTCTGAGTTCTTCGGCGTCTACGATCCGCAGCCCCTCCACGCCGTTTTCGGTTCCGCGGCGATAAAGTTCCTCTACCTCTTTTTTATCGTCCTCAGAAAACGCAACAACCAGCGAGCCGATCTGCTGATACGGCACATCCAGTTTTTTGCAGAGTTCACCCGCCATTTTTGAGCCGGCAACATTCAAACGCGCCATAAGCGTGCCGGGCAGCGGGTCATAGCCGGCGTGGATAATAGCGCTGTTTGCCTTGGTGGTGCCGCAGCAAACATCGTTCTTTTTTTCCAGCACGGCAACACGCAGATTATATTTGCTGAGTTCATAAGCGCATGCCGCGCCGACGATTCCGGCGCCTATAACGGCAACATCATACATTTTTTACCCCTCCTGTATATGTGTATTTCTGTGTCTGTTACTGATAATCTTTTTCTGACTGAATGCTTGTTTCTTCCTCTGAATCATCTATATAAACGGTGGGATACCACGGATCCGAAAATCTGTAAGGATTGATTTCCCCGCGCGCGTCATACCACGCCTGCGGATAATGAACGGAATCATTGGGCGTTGCGCTGCTTTGCGCCGGCGCGCCGAGCGCGCAGACCACAACAAATTCAAAGCCGGGCATCCGCTGCGAATCCGAAACAACCGTAAGAATCTGATCTGTATCATAATCCAGTTTATATTCGGTTTCATATAAAAAGCGGTGATACAAGCGGTCTGTATAATCATTAAAGCTGATCGGCGTCATTTTTTGCGTAACATCATACGGAAACACATAGCCGCCGTCCTCATCGGGATCGGTATTCGTATAAAAGGCGCCGATCACGGTAAAATCATAATCCTCAAACAGTGTGGAATACGTGATCTTCTGCGAAGCGGCAAGGTAACTTTCCGCACTGCCGAACACACTTTCCAGATCGCACGCCCCGTCCGGCATACGGATCACCGTGTTAAAATCAAGCCCGTCCGCACGGTTTGAAAAGCTGAGCGCCGGCTGCGCGGACGCCGTGCTCTGCACAACGAAACTGCCGTAGCTGCACGCCTCTATGGAGAGATACCCGGTTGTTGCGGGCACCCTTGCGTATTGCTCGCAGTAATTTTCCCGGATCCCGGCGGGGAAATCCACATCCGGGTACTTTTCAATATACGGGCGCAAATAAGCGGTCTTTTCATAGCGGATCAATGCAAAACCGCCTGCCGCAACAGCAGCGGCGCACAGCACCGCCGCAACCGTGATCATGATTTTTTTGCCTTTCTGGGTTTTGAAAAAGGCTTTGACGGCATGCGCAGCGGATCTTGCTTTTCCGCCGGAATGTTTGCGTTCTGCGCCGGTTTCGCGGTCCGTATTTTGGCTGTTTTTACCGGCTTTGTGCCGTTTCTTTTTCGCGTTTGCCTCCGGCGGCGCCGCGTCCGCGCCGCTTTGCACAGCCGCGCTCTGTTTCGGCTTGTGAAATTCTATTTTGCCAAAGTTCTTTTCCCGCTCTTCCTTTTGCTTTTTGTAATCACCAAGCAGTTCGCCGATCTCATCCGGCTTTTTGGTTTCGTTTTTATCGCTCATACGCCTGCCGCCTTTATAAACCTGCGTTTCGCGCCCTGAACGGCTGCGGCAATCATTTCATCCAGATTTTCTATTTTACTTTCCGCCGTTTCCACATCCTGCGGTTTCGGGCGGGTGCGCGGGTGTTTTGGCGTAAACACCGTGCAGCAGTCCTCATACGGCTGAATGGACGTATCAAAGGTATCGATTTTTCTGGAGACCGCAATGATCTCATCCTTATCCATACCGATGCACGGGCGGAACACCGGGAGTTTTGCCACACTGTCCGTACACTGGAGGGCATAGATGGTCTGGCTGGCAACCTGACCTAAGCTCTCCCCGGTAATGAGCGCGCGGCAGTTCTGATTTTCGGCAATGATATTGCTGATCTTCATCATAATGCGGCGCATCACCAGCGTAAAATACTCCTCCGGGCAGGAATCGCGGATCGCCTCCTGTATCTCTGTAAACGGCACAACATAGGTTGTGATCGTGCCGCAGTAGGCGGAAACTTTTTTCAGCAGATCCATCACTTTCATTTCCGCAAGTTCGCTTGTGTAGGGCGGCGAGGCAAAGTGAACGGCAACCAGCTCAATGCCCCGTTTTGCCATCATATACGCCGCAACGGGCGAATCAATGCCGCCGCTGATAAGCACTGCCGCCCTGCCGCTGGTGCCTGTGGGCATGCCGCCGGCGCCTTTGATATTGTTGCCGCGCACAAACGCATAATGATCTCTGATCTCCACGGTAACGGTAACATCCGGGTTATGCACATCCACTTTTAAATGGTTAAATTTTTTCAGCAGCGCGCCGCCGAGTTCGCGGCAGATTTCCGGCGATTTGAGCGGGAATTTTTTATCACTGCGCTTTGCCTCTACTTTAAAGGTGGAAACAAGGGAAAGCTCATCCGCCAGATATTCCCTTGCCGTTTTCACAATGCTTTGCATATCCTTTTCGCACACGGCCGCGCGCGAATACGCCGCAATGCCGAACACCTTGCCAAGCCTTTCGGCAACTTCGTCCAGATCCACCCCATCCGGCGCCTCCACCATAATGGTGGACTGGCTTTTTGTAAATTTAAATTCGCCCAGATCCGCTAAATGGCGGCGCATATTTTTGATCAAAACATCTTCAAAGGTATTGCGGTTAAGCCCTTTTAAAACAAGTTCTCCGTTTTTTACAAGTATAATTTCTTTCATGTCTACCTCGGGTGTTTTTCTGTTAAGTCTTTTATGGCGGCGGCGCATCGTTCGCAGTCCTGCCGTGTATTAAAGCGCGAAAAGCTGATGCGAATGCTCTTGTCCGCCGTTTCGTCGCTCAGGTGCATGGCGGCAAGCACATGGCTCTTTTTGCCCTTGGCGCACGCCGAACCGTTGCTGACATATACTTCGTATTTAGAGGACAGTTCCTGCACAATCGTTTGGCTGCGCATAAACGTGGGAATATATACATTTAATATATAGGGCGACGCGTTTTCATCGCTGTTGAACCGGATGCCGTCTATGCCGCTTAACTTTTCTTTTAAATAGGCATTCAGTTCCCCGACCGCCCTGCTCTGCATCTGCAAATCGGGCAGCGCCGCCGCAGCGGCTCCGAACCCTGCGATAAGGGGAGACGCCTCCGTGCCCGGGCGCATGCGCTTTTCCTGCTCCCCGCCGAATGTGCGGGGCAGGATTCTTGCGCCTTTTTTTATGTAGAGCGCGCCGGTTCCCTTTGGGCCGTGAATTTTATGAGCCGTTACAGAAACAAGGTCCGCCCCTAATTTTTTGGGGCTGAATTTCACTTTGCCGAACGCCTGCACACAATCCGCATGGAAAAGGGCGGGCGCTTTTTTCATCTCTATGATTCGTTTAATTTTATCCACCGGCAGAACCGAGCCGATCTCGTTATTGATATACATGGCGGAGACCAGAATCGTTTTCTCGTTCACCGCCTGGGCAAAATCCGCGGCGCTTATGTTGCCGTGCTGATCCGGCATCAGTTTTATAACCTCAAAGCCCTGCTTTTCCAGTTCATCGGCAGCGGCAAGAACACTTTCATGCTCAATTGCCGTGGTCACGATCCGGTTCCCCGCGCGCCGCTTTGCCGCGCAGGCGCCGAAAAGGGCAAGGTTGTTTGCCTCCGTTGCGCCGCTTGTAAAATAAACTTCTTCTTTTTCGCAGCCCAGCACACGGGCGACCGCCTCTCTTGCCGAGATCAGCGATTTTGCCGCCTCTATTCCCGCCGCGTGCAGGCTGGAGGGATTGCCGAAATTTTCCGTAAGCATATAATTTACGGCGTCCGCCGCCTCCCTGCACGGCTTGGTTGTGGCGCTGTTGTCAAGATAAACTGCCATTTCTTATCATTTCCCTGATTTTCATAATTCCTATCTGCGTTTTCGCGTCCTTAAACTCTCCGTTCATCACACGCCAAAACGCCTCTTCAAGCGGCACTTTATACACATCCAGCCGCTCATCCTCATCCAAATGCTGCTCGCCGTACTGCAGATCCCTTGCAAGATACAGGCGGATGATCTCGCCGCAGTAACCGGGCGTGGGGTAAAGTTCGCCGATATATTTGAATTCGCCCGCCGTGCAGCCGCACTCCTCGCTGAACTCACGCTTTGCCGCCTCATCCGGATCCTCGTCCTTTTCCAGTTTGCCTGCCGGGATCTCAAAAATCGTTTCCTTATACGGCGCGCGGAACTGCCGCACCAGCAGCACTTCCTTTTCTTCGGTTAAGCCGATAACGGCAACGCCGCCGTTGTGATCCACGATCTCCCGCTTGGCGTGGGTGCCGTCCACCAGCGTAACGGTATCTTCGTGCACGGTGATGATCCTGCCGTTAAAGATGCCCGTGCTCTCCTCCGTCTGCTCAAAATACCCAAGCGCGATGGATTCCACATCCTCTATCTTTTCCGCAATGAAATCCGCGCCGGCTTCGATCAGCTCAAATTTGGTGCCGTAACCCCAAAGCACGCCAACGGAAAGCATTTCGTTTGCCTTGGCGCCGGCAATATCATATCTTTTGTCGCCAACCATAAAGGTGTTTTCATTGTTCACACCCATGGTGGTCATACACCGGGTAATGATGCTTGCTTTGGATTCACAGTCCGCAGTAAAGCTGACGCCACAAACGCAGTCAAAATACTTCATAACATTAAAGCGCTCCAAAAGCGTTTCAATATATTTCTGCGGTTTGGAGGAGGCAATGCCGATCTTTAAACCGTCCTTCTTCAAAGCGGAAAGCAAAATGTCTATCCCGCCGTAAAGTTCGCTTTCGAAAACGCCCTGGTTGGTATATCTTTCCCTGTACTTTTTCACCAGCTCCAGCGCCGTCTGCGGGTCTGCCCCAAACCGTTCCTGAAACGTAACAAGCAGCGGAGGGCCTATAAAGAACTCCAGTTCGTTTTCATCCTCCGGCACCGCATACCCAAACGCCTCCAGCGCGTATTTCGCGCTTTTTACAACACCGGGCGCGGTTGCGCAGATCGTTCCGTCAAAATCAAAAATAACAGCTTTAAATTTCATAAAATACCCCTGTATGCACGTGATCTGAACGAATTATGAAACGGCTGGTCAGCCGAGTTTTGCCATAAATTTTTCACGGATTACGGCAAAGCGCTCGATTGTGCCGCCGCCGATCCTTTCGCCCTTTTCATTTGTTGCCTCAACCGAGAAAACGATCTTTCTGCCGCGCACTTCACGGATCTCGGCACGGGCGGTGATCGTTTCGCCGGTTTTGCTTGCACGGTCGTGCGTAACGTCTATGCGCGTTCCCACCGTGGTTTCGCCCTCTTCCAGATAGGGCTCAACTGCCGCGCACGTTGCGTTTTCCATCAGCGCGATCATATACGGCGTTCCCAGCACCGGGAGCGATCCGCTGCCTGCGGCAACCGCCGTGTTCTCCCCGTTTACAACCAGTGTTTTTTCGGCAAAAGCGCCGCTCTTAACTTCTTTCATAAACAAACCTTTCCCGCATTTGCGCGTGTTTGGATTTGCCGTAAATACGGCACGGGTTCTCTTCAAAGTATAACATAATTCTATTAGTAATACAATATTAATAATTATGCACCGGATCATGCAAAACACATCCGCCGCAAAACAGGCTGCCGGAGCACGCCGCCAATAAGCAGTGGTATTTTTCAAAAGAATATGGTACAATACTATTCAGTTTAACACCTTGTGAAACGGAGGGAAAATATGAAAGAGGGGCAGCGCAGGATCTATCTGCTGGACGAACTCAGGGGCTTTGCCATTATCTGTATGGTGATTCACCATACGTTTTACGATATCGGCTTTGTGCTGCACTACGATATCGGCTACAGGATCTTTAATTTTTTATGCATCTTTCAGCCCTTGTTCTGGGCAATCTTCATCATTACCTCCGGCATTTGCAGCCGTCTTTCCAGAAACACCGTGCGGCGCGGCGCCATCGTGTTTGCCGCCGGCCTTGCCGTAACGCTTGTTACCGCCGCCATCATGCCGGCAATCGGCATTACGGGCGCGGAGATCTATTTCGGCGTGCTATCCTGCCTTGGGCTTTCCATGATCATCACGGGCGCTTTTATGCCGCTGATCAACAAACTGGGCAAAAAAGGCTCCATAGCGGGCATGGCGGTCTCCGCCGCGCTTTTTCTTGCGTCGTATTCCATTAGCGAGGGCATGCTGCTTTTCGGCCTGATCGAACTGCCCGCGCGGCTCTATACCTCCAATGCCTTCGCGTTTCTCGGTTTCCACAACGGCAGTTTCTATTCTGCCGATTATTTTCCGCTGATTCCGTGGCTGTTTCTGTTTCTGTTCGGCGCGTTTCTGGGCAAATGGGCAAAGGACGGCGCCCTCCCCGGCGGGTTTTACAAAAGCCGCGTTCCATTCCTGCAAAAGGTGGGCAAAAACAGCCTTTGGGTGTATCTGCTGCACCAGCCGGCGCTCTACGCAATTATGTATCTCATCAGTTTTATACAACTGCTGTTTGTTTAAAACCGCAGAAAAAGATCCCGCATCGGGGGCATTTACACCTGCCGAAAGCGGGATCTTTTGATTCACTGCGATTCATTCATCGTTTCATAAGGATACCAGAACTCCTCATTTTTATACGGGTTTTCACGGCCTTTCAGGTCATACCAGATCTGCGGATATTTCGGATTCGGATTCTCATACGCGGCGGCGGTATTCACCGTTTCGCTCTCTCCGTCCCGAATCATTCTGGCAAGGATCACAATGCGGCAGTCCGCCCGGTAAGAACGCGTATCCACCTCTCTGGTGCAGGTGGAAAGGGTCAGGATCTTATCGTTTGCATTTACATCCACATCTGTGTAATACAGGGTGCGCTTGTTCACCTCTGCCATATAACCGTCATAATTCAACCCGCCCATATCCGGATAAACGTAGTTAAAAACATAGCCGTTATCCTCATCGGCGGAGGCGGTAGTAATAAACACCGCAAAGATCTTCCATTTGTGCATCTCGGTGCGGATGTTGTACTCTATAATAGGATGTTCCCGATAATACTCAATGTCCGAATACTGCGGCAGTTCGGAAAAGACCGTGTCATCCAGCCAGTTATGCCCGTGGATGACCGTATTCATATACCCCAGATTCGGATCGCTCAGGTAATCCATAAAGATCGTACCGCGCGATTCGCGCTCTCTGTCAAAATTATGGTTCAGATAATACTCGTTGTCATCAGCCTGAACAACCGGGTAATCTATATCCGTGCCTTCAATCTTGATCCAGCCCACAAAATCCTGATTTCTGTTGTAATATTCCTGATAAACAGCAGGCACCGTAGTTGTCTCGTCCGGTGCTGCCGCGCTGGTCGGTTCGGTCTCTGCCACAGGTTTATCAAAAAATCCGCCGCTGTACAGCAGGTAAGCCGCTGCCGCCGCAGCAATAACCAAGATCACGGTCACGGCAACCGCAATTTTTTTCTTTTTGCTCAATGTTATCCCTCTCAGATTTTCCGGTGCCGCTTACAGGATATACTCGTTTTCCTTAAGCAGGCGCCTTTTTTCATCCCACAGTTTCTGTGAAAGATCCACATAATACGTGTGCGGATTTTCAAATCGTTTCACTTCGTCCCACAGCGTGCCGATCTGTTCACGGCAGTAATTTTTAATGGCGTCCAGGCTTGGCAGTTCGTACACCAGTTTGCCGTTTTTGAAGATCGGCTCCTGAAGATCGCGCACCGTGTAATCGGTCAGGGTTTTTGTTTTCCAAACGGCATTCGGATCAAAGATCGTGTGCGGCTCGTTCTCGTTGATCACTTCATCCCTAAGGCAGAGTTCATCCGCAAGCGCCTTGCCGCTTTCCCGGTCATAAAATCTGTAAAGGCGCTTAAAATGCGGATTGGTGATCTTGGCGGTGTTTTCGCTGATCTTGATCTTTGGAATGATCCCGCCGTTTTCATCCTCTACGGCGGCAAGCTTGTATACGCCGCCGAAAACCGGCGAACTTTTGGCGGTGATCAGCCGTTCGCCCACGCCGAACGTATCGATCTTCGCGCCCTGCATCATCAGATCACGGATCAGATATTCATCCAGCGCGTTGGACGCCGTGATCTTGCAGTTCGGCAAACCGGCGTCATCCAGCATTTTTCTGGCTTTTTTGGAAAGATAGGAGATATCGCCCGAATCCAGCCGGATGGCGAAATCCGTGATCCCCTGGGGAACAAGAATGTTTTTAAACGCTTTAATCGCGTTCGGAACACCGCTTTTCAGCGTGTTATATGTGTCCACCAGCAGCGTTGCGCTGTGGGGATAGAGTTTGCAATACGCCTCAAACGCCTCATATTCCGAATCAAACATCTGCACCCACGAATGCGCCATCGTGCCGCCGGCAGGCACACCGTAAAGTTCATCCGTAAGCGTGCAGGCAGTACCGGCGCAGCCGCCTATGTACGCCGCGCGCGCACCGATGACCGCACCGTCCGCGCCCTGCGCCCTGCGCGAGCCGAATTCCAGCACGGTTCTGCCCTGGGCAGCGCGCACAATGCGGTTTGCCTTGGTTGCAATCAGCGACTGATGATTGATCTGGAGCAGCAAAAATGTTTCAATCAGCTGCGCCTCGATCGCCGGCGCGCGTACCGTTATTATCGGCTCATAGGGAAAAACAGGCGTACCCTCCGGCACGGCGTAAATATCGCCCGTAAAACGGAAATCCGCAAGATAGTTCAAAAATTCCTCGTCAAAAAGATTTTTGGAACGCAGATAATCAAGATCTTCCGCCGAAAAATGAAGGTCTTTTATATAATTTACGATCTGCTCCAGCCCCGCTGCAATAGCAAAGCCGCCGCCGTCCGGCACAGAGCGGAAAAACACGTCAAAATAAGCGTTTCTTTTATGGATGCCGTTTTTAAAATATCCGCCTGCCATCGTCAGTTCATAAAAGTCGCAAAGCATGGTCAAATTTCTGTTTTCCATCCTATATTTCCCCTTTACACGCGGTTGGTAATTTCCACATTAATAGACGCCAACACGTCCAGCACTTCTTCATTTAACCGATCGTCATTAGACGCCGTGCAGCGCGCGTCGATTTTGATCTCGCTCTCCGGCAGCGCCGTTTTCGCAAGCACCGCATTGGAGAGCACACATATGTTGCTCACAACGCCGCAAAGTTCTATTGAATCATACGCCGCTGTTTTCAGATATTCGTAAAGCGCGTCAGATCCATATGTGCTCTTCTCAAAATACAGATCCTCTTCCCGCGCCTCCTGCGCGGTGTTGCCGTACAGACAGTGCCCGTTTGTGCCCTTGATGCAGTGTTCCACCGGAATGCTGCGGCCTTCCCGGGTCTTAAGATAATCCCTGCCGTGGGTATCCATCGTAAAAAGAATGTCTCCACCGGCTTTTCGGCATTCCCTTATTTTTTCGCAAATGCACCCGTCAAGCGCCTTTGCCTTTTCAAAACCAAGCGAACCGCTCACAAAATCATTCTGGTAATCCACAACAATCAAACAGCGTTTCATATCCGCACCCCATACTCCAATAATTATGATCACTACTATAATACCCTTAAAAACGCCCGAATGCAAGTGCATTTGTAAAGCGCAGAAAAGGAAGCGCAGGCTCACCCTGCCAAAAGGAACCCATTCTCATGTATTGCAACCCGTAAAGCGGCACATAAATCTGCGCCGCGCAAAAAATCGCGCAAACATAATACGCACGATCTTCAAGCACTTTTCCTTCGCTTATCGCTTGACAAATGCCCCGTCATATATTATTATATTCCTTGCAAACCTCTTCATTTTATGCATAGATTTCGCAAGCCGGGCAACCAACGCAGAATTTTCAGTCCCGCCGCAAATCAAAAATCTATACTCTTATCGAGGTGTAACTCAGTTTGGCTAGAGTGCCTGCTTTGGGTGACGAAGCCGACCGCTGCCGGCGGCAGAAAAAGGGAGGCTGAGGAAGCGCAGCGAAACAGAGCGATGCGCCGCATAGGCACAGCGCGACAATTTCGCAAGCCGGGCGACCAAAGCAGAATTTCCAGCCCCGCCGTAAATCAAAAATCTATATTCCTATCGAGGTGTAACTCAGTTTGGCTAGAGTGCCTGCTTTGGGAGCAGGATGCCGCAGGTTCAAGTCCTGTCACCTCGACCAAAAAAGACGGTTTTCTAAACCGTCTTTTTCTTATGCCAAAAGGCTCTAAACCCCTTTAAACCTGGGCTTAGAGCCTTTTCCATTTTCACCTTGAGATAACTTGAGATTGCTCAAGATGGGTTGAATGCCAACCGAATGTCATCCCAATGGCATGCTGCATGTGATTTTTAACATATTGATGATCTGATTTTTTTGTGATAAAATTAAAATATCATAAAAGGGAGAATAATAATATGGGTGATAATAATATTCAACTTTTTGAAGATAAGCCGATTCGTACTGCGTGGGATGATGAAAAGGAAGAGTGGTACTTTTCTATTGTTGATGTAATATCGGTTTTGACAGATCAACCAACACAAAGAAGTGCAAGTAATTATTGGGCAAAATTGAAACAACGCTTGAAAGAAGAGGGTGCAGACCAGTTGCTGATAAATTGTCAGCAACTGAAATTAAAGTCGCCGAAAGATGGAAAAAAATACAAAACTGATGTTGCTGATACAGAACAATTATTACGCATTATTCAGTCTGTGCCATCGAAAAAAGCAGAGCCATTTAAGATGTGGCTTGCACAGGTTGGTAGAGAAAGAATAGAAGAAACTATTGATCCTGAATTGGCAATAGACAGAGCGGTTGAAACATACCAGAAAAAAGGATATTCTGAAGATTGGATACATCAAAGACTTTTGTCTATTCGTATAAGAAATGAACTTACTGATGAATGGCAAAAGCGTGGTGTTGAAAAAGGCAAAGAATATGCAATCCTTACAGATGAAATAACCAAGGCTTGGTCAGGTATGAGCACAAGGCAATATAAAAATCTTAAGGGATTAAAAAAAGAAAATTTGCGTGACAATATGAGTGACCTTGAACTTGTTTTGACCATGTTGGCTGAAGCTTCAACAAAGGAAATTTCTCAGTCGGAAAATCCAAAAAATTTTGAAGAAAACAAAGCCGTTGCAAACAAAGGCGGTAAGGTTGCAGGAGATGCAAGAAAATCCATTGAAAGCCAAACAGGAAAACCTGTTATCACATCAAATGATGCAAAAAAACTAAATGAAGTTGTAGTTGATCTGATTGAATCTGCCTCTTCAAAAGATGATTAATATAGCCTTGTTCAATCATAACCACTAGTTGATAGTGGTTATGATTTTTTTATTCTCTATAATTACATTCTCCTTTCACTGCACCATTTTATAAATTCTGATTTTAGCACTTTGAGATTCTTACCTACTTTGATTGCAGGAAAATCATTACGGTAGAAAAGTTTTCTTGCAGTAGGTATTGAACAACCGATTATTTTTGCCACATCCATGGGCGTTAAAAATACAAACTCATCATTTTTATTTTCATTATTCATATGTAAACCTCCTAAATTACCAACCGAAATAATAAGTTTCTTTCGGTTCTGTTTTTGAATTAAGTATTTTTATTAGTTTTGCGAGCGTAATTTTGGAACCCTTTGCTCGCATTTTTTCAACTATTTTCTCTAACTTTTTTCTGTCGTGAATGTAATAAGTGTCATCGTATTCTTCTTCGTCAGCCTGTATCGTGTCGATGAAATTTGTAATCAAATTCGTAAGTCCGTCAGTACAGTTGCCTGACTTCGGCGTTTCGTAATCGAGAATGGTATCTCCAATCAGAGTTTCCGCTCCGCCTAAGTCAAAATAAAGTTCAAGATTTTTCTTAAGTAACCTCTCATCAAACAGTTTTGCATCTCTGCACTTGTGTCCCTCTGCATCACTGTAAGTCATATACTTGTAGTCGGGATTGTATGAAACATAAATACCAAGCTCTTTTAATTTTGAAATGTACTCATCCATACTGTAACTTTCAACCATAGCAGTAAGAGCGTCTTCAATAATTATCTGTTTCCATTTCGGATTTCTGTTTCTTCTTGTCTTTGCCTCTGTAACATCCCAGCCGTTTTTTAAGCAAATACTGTTTGAATAATTTTTAATATCTTCAAGTTCCTGATTAGAAATAGTCAGCTTCTTTCCGTTTTCAAAGTTCACACTGTTGATTACAAGATGATTATGCGTGTGAGCTTTGTTGGTGTGAGTGACTACAAGCACTTGATAACCTTCAAACAATTCTGCCATTTGCAGTCCAACCTCGTGTGCTTGCTCAGGAGTTATCCTGTCATCAGGAGAGAAGGATTGTATCATATGGTAGTAAGTTCTGCCGTCAGTTTTTCCGAATGCTTTTTTAACTTCTGCAAATTCATACTCGCAGCTTTCCGGCATGCAGTCTTTACCGCTGATAAGTTTATCAGTGGTTTTTTCTTTGTTGCATACATAATTGATGACAGTTCTCGGATTTATTTTCCCTGAAGTGAACTTAATAATTGCCATACCTTTGCCACCTCCTGACGCATTTCTTTTAAATCAATAGCGTTACACATTCCTGAATTGACTGCTCTTGTCAGCTGATTAAGATTGTTTCCTATTCGTCTTAACTCATATTCAACTCCTTCAATGCCTCGAATGATTTTGATTTCTTTATGCAAAGCACAGTCACGAAGATAGGGAGCAATGCTTTTATACTTGGTGCTTGCATACATCTCTATCAATTCTTTTTCTGTTTTTGTTACCCTGAAATTTAAAATTTCTGTTCTGTTATTATCTATGATTTTTCACCTCCTGATTTCAAAATTTGGGGTGCGGGTCTCCCGCTTGTCTTTGTTTGCGCCGTAGCGTAATACAAAGACGAAACTCGCCTAACAGTCAGCGTTGCTGACTGATGTAGTGCGGTGCAAAGCACCTTTATTCATGATTCTTTTAAATTACCGCCACAAACGCCTCAAATTTGCGTTTTTATAATCAGCCCGATTACTTTTGTTTTTTCACTCCAAAGGCTTTTAATTGTTTGTCACCGTTTGCTGAACCGGCGGTGGTTCATATTTTGTGTACCGTATACAGATTGCTCTGCCTTGAATGTGCAAAATACCTTTCCGAAACATCAACATAGCCT
>ENA-OPBX01000050-OPBX01000050.1-human-gut-metagenome-genome-assembly--contig:-NODE-50-length-86989-cov-7.447915_pt1 | contig 86989 bp, 79 predicted proteins | sample MGYA00241075_ERZ501466 | MGnify/ENA primary metagenome ERZ501466 (study PRJEB25962, sample SAMEA2042633) | human gut metagenome | biome: human gut; feature: human-associated habitat; material: faeces...
CAGTTGAATCGCTACGCTTTTCTCAAATTTACTTTTTAGCTATCTGTTTATTTTAATATGCAAAAGGATTCTATAATAAATCGACGTTTTTTCCGATTTTATCGACGGATTAGTCGATTTTTTTTAGCTTCTTTGGTCTAAAAATTCTTGAAAAGCTTGTTTATAGCTGTCACTTATCGGGATGTAATTCTTTCCGAACACGATGCGGCCACGGTCTATAATACGTATTTTATTCTTCTGAACAATGTAGGAACGGTGGACGCGCATGAAACGCGAGGCAGGCAGAAGTTCCTCCATTGCCTTCATGCTCATGAGAGACAGGATAGGCTTGGGAGAATCCTCCTCGTAGATTTTGAGATAGTCTTTTAGCCCCTCTATGTACAGAATTTTACTCAATTCGATTTGCACCAGCTTATACTCGCTCTTTACGAAGATGCTCTGAATCTCTTCCTTGGACTGTTGCAGCAATTCAAACCATTGCACAGCCTTGTTGGCAGCCTGCAGAAAGTCGACGTAGGAGATGGGTTTCAGCAGGTAGTCCAGCGCATTGACTTTGTAGCCGTCTATGGCATACTGGTCGAAGGCGGTGGTAAAGACAATGCGGGTGCCGGAATCGACCATCTTCGAAAATTCCAGTCCGTTCAGTTCGGGCATCTGGATGTCGAGGAAAAGCAGGTCGATGTGCTTCTCGGGCAACTCCTTGATGGCTTGTACGGCACTGGAGTATTTACCGACCAACTCCAGAAACGGGGTCTTGTTGACGTAGCTTTCCAGCAACCCCAGGGCGAGAGGCTCGTCGTCTACAATGGCGCACTTCAGATTCATATCTTTATAATTAAAATAGATTTATACTCTTTCATGTCCTCACTCACTCCTTGCTGCCAGTCGTAACGGTCGGGATAGGTCAGTTCCAGACGCTTGCGCACCTGTTCCAGGCCGATGCCGCTTCCGCTTTTATCTGCCACGCTTTTGGGATGATAGCTGTTGGTTATTTCGCAATGTATCTCTCCGGGGCTTTCACTGAAGTGGATACGGATAAAGCTGGGCTCAGTGGGGGAGATGCCATGCTTGAAGGCATTCTCTATGAGGGAAATAAAGATGAGCGGAGCTATTTCAGTACGGCTGTCCGGTCGGACGTCTATCTTTGTTTCCACACGGACGTTGGCGGAGAGACGGATGCGCATCAGTTCGATGTAGTTGCGGATGAAGTCCATCTCCTTGTCCAGGGTGACGAAGTTCTGCTGATTGTCATACAGCACATGGCGCAGCAGTCGGCTCAGTTCCTGCACGGCAGTCTGTGCCTTGTCGGCATCGAAGGCGATGAGGGCGTAGATGTTATTCAGCGTATTGAGCAGGAAGTGCGGGTTGAGCTGGTTGCGCAGGTTCTTCAACTCGGCTTCCGTGCGGCTTTTCTCGGCTTCGCGGCGGGCGGCGTCCATCTGCGCCCAGCGGCGGCTCAGCTTGATGGCAGCGCTGAGGCCGGCGGTGAGAATCATGGTCGAGACGTCGCGCAAGATGAATATCCATTTGGGAGGCCCCATGTGCTGACCGTCATCATCGCCGCGCATATGGTTTTGGAATGTGTATTCTTGCCAAAGGTGGGCGCCGGTGGTAATGCAGATGATGAGCAGTGTGTTCAGCAGGAGATACTGCCGGATGCGTCCCTCGAACAAGTAGCGGGGAATGAGGAGGCAGTAGTTGATGTAGAATACAAGGAAGAATGAGAGGGTACTGCTGCTACCGTGGCGCAGATAGTCCGCAAGGCTGATATTGAAGCCGCTGCGTGTCATCATCAGAAAGGGGAAACCGATGACGATACCCCAGACAATGATGTGTATCAGGGTTTCGATGCCGCGGCGGCGTGGGTTAGGGAGCTGTTGTTTCATCATGATACAAAGATACGGATTTTAGGTGGATATTGGAAATATCCGCTGCCTGCGAAGCAAATCTCTGTTCGCAGGTTGCGGATAAGCGTTTCCAGGTTGCGGATATGTATCCCAAGCTTGCGGATGTCTATCCCAAGGCTTGGGATAGAGATTATCCTTGGTTTCACATAACTTTTTTCCCTATTGCCGGAAACTTTTTTCCTAATACTTAAGAACTATTTGGCTAACTTCCGGCAAGGGAGAAAAGGTTATTCGTAGCGTATGGCCTCTATCGGGTCGAGGTCCGCAGCTTTCTTGGCGGGATACCAACCGAAGAACACTCCGGTGACGGTACATACGGCGAAGGAGAGGAATACACTCCACGGCTGGATGAAGATGGGCCAGTGGGCAACGCTCTTCACTATCCAGCTGGCTCCGCATCCGATGATGACGCCGATGATGCCTCCGGTGATGCTGATGAGGATAGCTTCGATGAGGAACTGGCTCAAGATGTCGACACCGCGGGCGCCTACACTCATGCGCAGGCCGATTTCGCGCGTGCGTTCCGTCACCGATACGTACATGATGTTCATAATGCCGATGCCGCCCACTACGAGCGAAATGCCGGCTATGCAGGCAAGCAGCGTGGTCATCAGGTCGGTGGTGGAGTTCAGCATGGTGCTGAGTTCCTGCTGGCTGCGAATGGTGAAGTCGTCGTCGTCACTCTCCTTCAGCTTGTGGTTGCGGCGCAGTATCTCGGTGATCTCGTCGGTGGCATTGTCCGTCATGTCCTCGGTGAGGGCGGAGGCGAAGATGCCGCTAAGGTAGGTCTGTGCCAGCAGGCGTTTCATCACGGTGCTGTAGGGGGCAAGCACTACGTCGTCTTGGTCCATGCCCATGGAGTTGTAGCCTTTGGACTTCAGCACGCCCACCACGCGGAAGGGCACTTGGTTGAAACGGATGATACGTCCCACGGGGTCCTCTCCTCCGGGAAAGAGGTTGTCTTGGATGGTCTTTCCGATGACGCACACCTTGGCAGAGGTCTGTATGTCGGCTTCGGTAAACATCTCGCCGTTCTCCACGCTGAGCTGCCGGATTTCGAGATAGTCCGTGCCCACGCCGCTCACGGAGGAAGGGTAGTTGTTGTTGCCCGCGATGAGCTGCCCGCTGGAGGAGACATTGGGGCTGACGGCAGCCAGGAAGTTGGTTTCGTTGCGCAGGGCTTCGTAGTCGGTCAGCTTCAAGGTCTGCATGGCGCTGGGGTCTTGGCGGACACCGCCGCGCATGTCGGCACCGGGGTGAATCATAATCATGTTGGAGCCCATCTCGGAGATTTGCGCCTGGATGCTTTTCTTCGAACCTTGTCCGATGGCAAGCATCGTGATGACGGACGCCACGCCAATGATGATGCCCAGCATGGTGAGGAATGCGCGCAGCTTGTTGTTGTTCAAGGCTCGCAAGGCTATTTTGAAAAGGTTTGTTCCGTTCATATCGTTTTAATGGAAAGTTTAAAATTAATCCCTAATCCTTAATCCCTTATCCCTCATTCCTCCTCCTGCTTAGGCAATGCTGCCAGGGCTTCGGCTGCATTCTGGATTTGGGTGTTGATGGTATCGTCCTTGATTTGTCCGTCGCGCAGCACGATGTTGCGGCTGCTGTACTGGGCTATTTCGGGGTTGTGGGTGACGAAGATGATGGTGCGCCCTTCGGCATGCAGCTTTTGGAACAGTACCAGAATCTCGAAAGAAGTACGGGTGTCCAGGTTACCCGTAGCTTCGTCTGCCAGGATAACGGCGGGATTGTTCACCAAGGCGCGGGCGATGGCTACGCGTTGCATCTGACCGCCGGACATCTGATTGGACTTATGTTCCAGTCGGTCGCCCAGCCCCACGGCTTGCAGGGCTTCGATGGCACGTCTCCGCCTTTCGGAAGCCGAGACGGAGGAGTTATACATCAGCGGTAGCTCCACATTTTCCACGGCAGTGGTTTTGGGCAGCAGGTTGTAGCTCTGGAATACGAAGCCGATTTTACGGTTGCGTAGTACGGCGCGTTGAGGCTTGCTCATGGTACGTACGGAGATACCGTCCAGCAGGTATTCGCCGCTGGTGGGTGTGTCCAGGCAGCCGAGGGTATTCAGCAAAGTAGACTTTCCGGAGCCCGATGTACCCATGATGGTGACAAACTCGCCTTCACGGATGGTGAACGAGACGCCGTGCAGGGCATGCACGGTTTCGTCCCCCACCTGGAAGTTGCGTTTGATATTTTGAAGTTCAATGACTGCTTTATTCATAATTCTTTTTTTGTATTATTTTCCGCTCTTCTTCTTACTTCCCGGAGGGCCAGGCATGAACGGACTCTTCTCACCGCCGGGAGCTTCCTGGCTCATGTCCGGAGCGCCGCTGCCGGGCATGCTGCCGATGGTGGCTTCGGTCACTACTATGGTACCTTCGTTAATGCCACTGATAATTTCCGTGTTGACTCCGTTGGAGATACCTATCTTCACTGGATGGGCGGTAAAGGTGTTGCCTTTGCGGGTCCAGAGTTTATGTTCCCCTTCGCAATCCTTCACGATATCATTGTCGCCGATAAGCGGTTTTTCGGGGTTGAAGCGCAGGGCACGGGCGGGAGCGCACAGCACGTCTTTGCGGTCGAGGGTGAAGATGGTGACGTTAGCTGTCAGGCGTGGTTTCAGTTTCAGGTCCGGGTTGTGGGCGGAGATGACTACTTCGTAGGTCACAACCGTGCTGGTGCTGGTGTTCGACGTGCTGCTTGAGCTGGCATCTCCCAGACGAATTTGTGTGACCACTCCTTCGAACACGTCATTCGGGTAGGCGTCTACGGTAAACGTGGCGCGCTGTCCCTCTTCCACACCGCCTATGTCCGCTTCGTCCACGTCGGCCACAACCTGCATCTGCGTCAGGTCGGCAGCGATGGTGAACAGTGTCGGTGTCTCGAAGCCGGAAGCCACGGTCTGTCCTGCTTCCACGTCACGGCTGATGACCACACCGTCGATGGGAGAGGTGATGGTGGCGTAGGAGAGGTTGCGTTCAGCCTTTGCCAGTGATGCCTGGCTGCTTTCGTAGTTGCTCTTGGCCTTCTCGTAGTTATAGACGGACTGCTCATAGTCCGTGGCGGCGATGAGCTGCTTTTCGTTCAGCGTCTTGTTGCGCTCGTAGAGTTTTTTCTGGTACTCGTATTCGGCCTTTGCACCGTTGTAGGCGGCGCGTTGCGAAGCGAGTTCGCTTTGCAGTGTCACGCGATCCATCTCGGCAATGAGTTGGCCTTTGGTTACTACGGAATTGTAGTCTACATGAATCTTGTCGATGATACCGCTCACCTGGGTACCCACTTCCACTTCCGTCACCGGTTCGATGGTCCCCGTGGCGGTTACGGATTCGGAAATCTCGCCTTTATGGATGGTTGCTGTGGCGTAGGTCACCTTGTGCTTGGCCTTGGCACCACCGAAGAGCCATACGCCGCCGCCCACTATGATTACGGCAGCTACGGCAATGAGGATGATTCTTTTTTTGTTCATATATATATAAGGTATTATAATTCGATTTTTTCTCCTTGATAAAACTTCAGTAGCTGCATATTCAGTATGGCCATGTATTTGGCTTGCAGTGTCTCCTGCTGTGCGCTGAGCAGATTGCTTTTCTCAGTCAGCAGTTCTACGGTATTCTTCATGCCCAGGTTGAACTGCTCTTGAATCAGTTCATAGCTGGTCTGCGTACTTTTCAGTTTCTCTGTGGCGGCGGCGTAGCGCTGCTGGGCGCTGTTGGCATCGAGCCAGAGGGTTTCGATGGTCTTGTACAGCGTTTTTTGGTCGTCCAGCAGGTCCAGTTCGCTGGTCTGCTTCTGAATCTTGGCTTTCTCTACGGCACTCTTGGTCTGCCGGTTGCTGAAGATAGGCACGCTTACGGTGAAGCCCAGCGAGTTGTTCCAGTTCTGTTTGACTTGCTCGCTGAAGGTGAAGTCATTGCCGTTGGCATGGCTGGTTCCGATGCCGGCGCTGAGGCTCAGCGTAGGCAGATAGCCAGCGCGGGCAATTTTGATGTCGAGGTCGGATGTCTGTATATTCAGTTTGCCGGCTTCTATTTCCGGACGGAGCACGAGGGCAGAACGGTAAACGTCCGTTTTGGTGGGCAGGGGTGCCAGTACGTTTTCCGTGCCGAGTGTGGGGATGTAGAGGTTCATCTCGGATTCGCCGTCCAGTTCCAGGAGTTGTTTCAGTTGTAGTTTGTAGTCTTGCAGGGTGGCTTGTGCGGTCACCAGTTGGTACTTGTCGGTGCTTACCTGCGCTTCCAGTTGTGCCAGGTCGCTTTTGGCTATGCTTCCTGCTTCGAGAAGTTGGCGGGCGCGTTCGCATTCGGCCTGGCTCACTTCCAGGGTCGATTCGTTCACTTTCACGGCTTCGGCGGCGTAGAGTATCTGTACGTAGGTTTGTGCGATACTTTCTTCGATGCTGTTCTCGCTCTGTGCTACGCTAAGTTCGGCAATGCGGTTGTTCAGTTGCTGTTGTTTGATGGTGTTGAGGCGCTTCCCGCCGTTGTAGAGGGTCCAGTTGGCATCGATGCCGTAGCTGCCGTTATAGGAAGTCTTGCTCTGGCTGCTGGTGATGTTGTCGCCGTCGATGATGGTGTTTGTCTCGCTCTTCGGGCGATTCACGACACGCTGGCTCACACTGGCCGAAAGGCTGGGGAAGAGAGCGGCTCGGGCGGTCTTTACATCTACCTGGGCACTTTCCGCACTGAGGCGGTTCTTGCGGATGGTGATGTTTTGCTGCAAGGCATAGTCGATGCACGCTTGCAAGTCCCATTGGGCGGGCAGGCTGTCGGCTGGCTGCTCGGAACTGCCGGGTATCTGCGTGGAAGTGCCGTTTTGGGCGGCCACTCCCATACAGCTTGCCATACATAGCGCTATCACTGTCAATCTTTTTACGTTCGTCATATCTTCGTTATTCTATGGTTTTACATTTGCAAATGTAGTAGGGTGGAGAAAGGATTGCAAAAGTGATAGACGTAGAGTGAATTTTCCTCGCCTAAAATCTTTTTTGTACCGATGAATGGGAGAAGTCTTTTTTCTGTTCAACTTTTCACCTTTTTATTTGTTCTTTATATAAAAGTATTTTATATTTGTAATCATTATAATTTTATCGGCATGAAACAGACTGCGGTAAACATTTGGCGTTTTTATTTGGAAGGTTTTCGAAGTATGACGTTAGGGCGTACTTTGTGGCTTATCATTCTTGTGAAGTTATTCATCATGTTCTTCATTCTCCGCCTTTTCTTCTTCCCACGGTTTCTGAATACCCCCGTGGTGGGCGATGACAAGGAAGGCTATGTCAGTAATGAGCTTATCCATCGGAGTCTGGGCGACTAAACACGGAGACACAGAGTTTATTTCCTTGCCCTTATAAATTCTCCGTGTCTCTCTGTTCTTACCCGATAACTTAAAAACTTAATAACTCATAACTTATAACTCATAACTTGATTCTTATGCTTGGACACATTGACACTTCCCTGATTGACTGGTCGAGAGCCCAATTTGCCTTGACCGCCATCTATCACTGGATTTTTGTGCCGCTGACACTTGGACTGGCGGTAATTATGGGCATCATGGAGACAGCGTACTACCGTACGGGTGACGAATTTTGGAAACGTACTGCCAAATTCTGGATGAAGATTTTCGGTATCAACTTTGCTATTGGTGTAGCAACCGGTATTATTCTGGAATTTGAATTCGGTACGAATTGGAGTAATTACAGTTGGTTTGTGGGCGACATCTTCGGTGCGCCGCTTGCCATCGAGGGTATTTTGGCTTTCTTTATGGAAGCAACGTTTATCGCCGTCATGTTCTTCGGCTGGGATAAGGTGAGCAAGCGTTTCCACCTGGCATCTACTTGGCTCACGGGGCTGGGCGCCACGATTTCTGCCTGGTGGATTCTGGTTGCCAATGCGTGGATGCAGAATCCCGTAGGTATGGAGTTCAATCCCGATACGGCACGCAACGAGATGGTGGACTTCTGGGCTGTGGCAACTTCGCCGATGGCTGTCAACAAGTTCTTCCACAGCGTGCTGTCCGGCTGGGTGCTGGCTGCCGTGTTTGTAGTAGGCGTAAGCTGCTGGTATCTGTGGAAGAAGCGCGAGAAGAAATTTGCGCTGGCAAGTGTAAAGATTGCCGCATGGGTAGGTCTGTGTGCCGCTGTGCTCTCTGCCTGGACGGGTGATGGCTCGGGCTATCAGGTGGCGCAAAAGCAGCCGATGAAGCTGGCTGCTATGGAAGGCTATTATGAAGGGCGGCAAGGTGCCGGATTGGTAGCGTTCGGGCTGCTGAATCCTGCCAAGCAGACACCGCAGGACGGAGTAGACCCATTCCTTTTCCGTGTGGAAATCCCTAAGATGCTGTCGCTGCTTGCCGAGCGCAAGATGGATGCTTTTGTTCCCGGCATCAATGACCTGCTGAAAGGCGGATATCCGTTGAGGGACGGTACCGTAGCGCTTTCGGCAGAAGAGAAAATAGAAAAAGGAAAAACGGCTATCGGTGCGTTTGCCGCCTATCGTGCAGCCAAGGCTGCGGGCAATGAGGCGGATGCAGAGGTGGCTGCCAAAGTGTTGAAAGATAATGTAGCCTATTTCGGTTACGGTTATATCAAGGACGTGAACGAGCTGGTGCCCAATGTGTCCCTTACGTTCTACATGTTCCGTGTGATGGTGATGTTGGGTGGATACTTCATCCTCTTCTTTATTGTGGTGCTGTTCCTGGCCTATAAGAAAGACTTGTCGCGGATGCCATGGATGCATTGGGTGGCTATGCTCACCATTCCGCTGGGCTATCTGGCTGGACAAGCCGGATGGGTGGTTGCCGAGTGTGGTCGCCAGCCGTGGGCCATCCAAGATATGCTGCCCACGAGTGCCGCCATCTCTAAGCTGGATGTAGGCTCCGTGCAGACCACGTTCTTTATCTTCCTGGTACTTTTCACTGTCATGCTGATTGCTGAGGTGGGAATTATGCTGAAGGCCATTCGCAAAGGTCCGGAAACCGAAACGCACACACCGTCACATAACTCATAACTTATAACTCATAACTCACAATGAATGCTTATATATTTCTTCAACACTATTGGTGGTTTGTAGTCTCCTTGCTGGGAGCACTGCTGGTATTCCTGCTGTTCGTGCAGGGAGGTAATTCGCTTCTGTTCTGTCTGGGGAAGACGGAGGAGCAGAAGAAGATGATGATTAATTCTACGGGACGGAAGTGGGAGTTCACGTTTACAACGCTCGTCACGTTTGGAGGCGCGTTCTTTGCTTCGTTTCCGTTGTTCTATAGTACCAGTTTCGGAGGGGCCTATTGGCTGTGGATGATTATTCTGTTCAGCTTTGTGTTGCAGGCTGTCAGCTACGAGTTTCAGTCGAAGGCGGGAAATCTGCTGGGCAAGACAACGTATCGCACATTCCTGGTGATAAACGGAGTAGTAGGTCCGGTATTGCTGGGTGGGGCGGTTGCTACGTTCTTCACGGGGTCTAACTTCTATATCAATAAAGGGAATATCGCAGATGCGGCAATGCCGGTTATCAGTCAATGGGCTAACGGCTGGCATGGGTTGGATGCGCTGCTTAATCCGTGGAATGTGGTGCTGGGGCTGGCTGTGTTCTTTCTGGCACGTATCTTGGGAGCGCTTTATTTTATTAATAATATCAATGAGGATGATTTGGTGAAACGCTGCCGCCGGGCACTCTGGGGAAATACGGCGTTGTTCCTGGTATTCTTCCTGGCCTTCGTCATCCGCACGCTGCTTGCCGACGGCTATGCTGTACGCCCGGAAACGGGAGAGGTGTTCATGGAACCTTACAAGTATCTGACGAACTTCCTGCAGATGCCGGTAGTGCTGCTTGTATTCCTGGTTGGTGTGGTGGCTGTGCTCTGGGGCATTATCCGCACGCTGTGGAAGCCGGCATTCGACAAGGGTATCTGGTTTGCCGGTGCAGGGACGGTGCTTACGGTATTGGCACTGCTGCTTGTGGCAGGCTATAACAATACGGCCTATTATCCTTCTACCCACGACCTGCAAAGCTCACTCACGTTGGCAAACAGTTGCTCGAGCCAGTTCACACTGAAGGTTATGGCTTATGTCTCTATCCTTGTTCCTTTCGTTCTTGCCTACATCTTCTACGCTTGGCGCAGCATCGACAATCGCAAGATTGATGCGAAGGAGATGGAAGAGGGAGGACACGCGTATTAATTAAAAATTAAGAATTAAAAATTAAAGGAGGATGTGTCATCTGTGTGCTATTAACTGTTTTGATACATCCTCTTCTTATTCTTTTGTCCGCATCTCATTTAGCTGGAATTTGGGTACCAGTTTCATCAATCGTAGAATCTGTCCTTGCCTTTTCTTTATGTAAGGGGAGGGGTGTGCTGAGTCGAAGCGTATGGGATTGGGCAATGTTGCCGCTATTAGTGCGCACTGTCCGGCAGAGAGCTTGGCGGCGGTGGTCTTGAATTTGTATTGGGCGGCGGCTTGTGCACCATAGATGCCTTTCCCCATTTCGATGGAGTTAAGATAGACCTCCATGATACGTTCTTTGGACCAGAAGAATTCTATCAGTACGGTGAAGTAGACCTCCAGCCCCTTGCGTACCCAGGAAGATTGGGGCCATAGGAATACATTCTTTGCCGTCTGCTGGCTGATGGTGCTTGCGCCCCGTTTCCGTTTTCTTGTTTCGTTCTCCTTTATCGCTTTCTGTATCTCGATGAAATCGAACCCGTTGTGTGTGGCAAACCGGTTGTCTTCCGAAGCAATGACGGCCATCGGCAGATGAGGAGATATCTTGTCGGGAGATACCCATGTGTGGTGCCAGCGCGGACTTTCACCCTTGAAGACCTGCTGCACGCTGCGGATAACCATCAGTGGTGTGATGTAGACGGGTACAAAACGATAAACCACTACCGTCAGGATAGTGGAAATAAAGAAGAATAATATCATGTTGCGGAGGAACCGCAAAGGCTTCGGGAGTTTCATGGAGAGAGTGCTAATATGCCAATGTGCTAATATGCCAATGTGATTAATGTGTCAATATGCCAATTAGCACATTGGCACATTAATCACATTAGCACATTAATTATTCGCCTCCGCATTCTTAATCATCTGTTCGCTGGCATACATATATACCTCTACGCGTCGGTTCTGGTCGGCAGACAGACTTTCGTCGTATTCGTTGTATCCCACGCCTTCCACTTTCTTGAACTGGGCAGGAGATACGCCGCAATCCTGCAAATAGTTCTCTACGGCATAGGCGCGGTTCTTGGAAACTTTCATGTTGGCTTCGTAAGTACCCACTTTGTCGGTATGGCCGATGATGGCGATATCGGTTGTCGGGTCTTCCTTCAGAATCTGTGCGAGTTCGCGCAGGGAAGCCTTTGCCTCGTTGCTCAGTGCTGCGGAGTTGAAGCCGAAAAGAATACCTGCCGCAAAGGATACTTTGACAGCCGGCAAGCCGTTGGCATCCGTTACCTGCTCCACTTGGGCGCCTTCAATCTTGGCAGCTTCGGCAGCCTTCTTGTCCATCTTGTGTCCGATGGCAACGCCGGCACCCGTACCTACTGCAGCACCTACCGCAGCTCCAATGGCTGCCCCCTTGCCTTTACCTATCAGTCCGCCGATAATGGCACCTGCTGCTGCACCGGAGCCACCGCCGATTATTCCACCTTTGGCCTTGTTGTTCATTGTGCCGCAACTGCCCAGCAGCAATGCGCCGCACAAAAGTAATACTGTAAATTTCATCTTCTTCATAACTCTTTTTCTTTAAAAGTTGACTTTATCTTTAATGTTGCAAATTTATGTATATAATAACCATATTCTTCTTTCTAAAGTTCGCCAGTTCTGTCCTTTTTTAGAGAATTTTCCTTTTGATGAGGACGAACCAGGCTGTCAGTATAAGACCTTTGGCAACGGTCGTTCCACTTACTGCCCACCAGATGGCATCCACTCCCATACCCATGTGCACCAGCAATAACGCCACCGGAATACGCATGTAATTGCATCCGATGCTGACAATGGCAGGCGGCACTGTCCGTCCCAGTCCGTAGAACACGCCCTGCATGGTAATTTCCATCATCATGAACATTTGCGAATAGCCGTCGATGCGGAGGAAATCTCCACCCACACGGTAGGCTTCGGCCTCGGGTACGAAGATAGAGAACACCTCGCTGCCGAAGAAGATGAACAGTAGTGAGCAGAGGCTTCCGAATACGCCCGTCATCCACATGGTGGTGCGCCATGCTTGCTTCACGCGCGACTTCTGCCCCGCGGCATAGTTCTGGGCGATGAACGTGCTCAGCCCCGTGGAGAATCCTTGCGAAGTATTCCAGGTGATGGCCTCGATTTGTCCACCGGTGGTGAATGCCATCAGTCCGATGTGTCCTCCCTGCTCCGAGGCGGTGCGCGAGAGGAACATATTGACGAAGGCAAATAGCGTGTTCAGCGTAGCCACGGGCAGCCCGAGCTTGAAGATGCGCCGGGTGTACTTCTTTTTCAGCGGAACGATAAAGGAGAAACCTCCGAGCACGGCGCTTTTCCCCCGGAGCTTGTAGACGAAGATGCCGAATACTGTAGCTTCGGAAAGCCATGTGGCAAGTGCCGCGCCCACTGTTCCCCAACCGAAGCCGAAGATGAACAGAGGGTCGAGGACGATGTTCATTATCAGTCCCGTCCCGCTGATGTAGAACGGAATCTTGCTTCGTCCTGCCGCGTTGTAGATGCCCGTAAAGGCAGCGGAGAGAAAGATGAAAGGCAGTCCCGTCGACACGATGCGCAGATAAGTCACGGCGGCGTCCGTGATATGCTGTTTCAGCTCGAAGATGTTCAGGATGGGGCGGGCGAAAAGGAAGAGCAGGCCTCCCCAGCAGACGGAGATGAGCAGGGCAATCGTAATGTTGTGCGAGGCAAAGCTGCGTGCGTCCTCTTCGCTGCGTGCACCGATGGACTGGCCTACGCTGACTTCGGCGCCCACTTTATTGAGCAAGGCGATGGAGCCGGACATCCACGTCAGTATGCCTACCGCACCTACTGCAGCCATGGACTCACTGCCCAGACGCCCTACCCATGCCATGTCCGTCAGGCTGTAGGCCATCTGGATGAACGAGGTGGCCATGATGGGCATTGCCAGCGTGAAAAGCTGGCGGTTGATGGGGCCTTGTGTCAGATTCTTTGTTCCTTGCACGTTGACGGGTTTTTAGGTAAACAATGTGTTGTTCATCCCCTTTTCCGCTTTCTGCGGAGACGGTGGCGGCGTTTCTGCTTGTACTTTCGTATCTTGGCATATACCAGCCAGATGAAGAGCAGACCGAAAACGGCGAAGATGAGCAGCACGATGCCTGTGTTGAGATTGTCACCTTTCACGCGGCTCCACATCTCGAGCACCAGTTCCGTGCGGTCGCCGAAGTCGCGTATCATGGCGCAGCGTTCCACTACTCGGCGGTCAGGGTACTGGACCGGGTCTATCTGCAGGCTGTCGGCTCCGGGCAGGGGGCCGAAGAAGTAGCTGAGGTCGGAGTGCACGTCGAGCGTGGTATCGGTCTTGGCCTCCATGATTTCCGGTGTGGCTACGGCGCTGACGTAGCCGATAGCATCCATGTTGCGCAGTGCCACGGAAGGCTGGCAGAGGTAGTTGATGAAATAGCTTGCCGCCTTCACGTTGCGGGCGTAGCGGGGGATTACCCAGCCGTCGTACCAGATGTTGCTGCCTTCGCGGGGGACGGTGTAGTCCAGTTCCACACCCACGGCATCGGCCTCCTCGATGGCCCAGACGGCGTCGCCGCTCCAGGTGAAGTTAATCCACGCCTTGTTCTTGGTCATCATTTCCTTGCCGAAGTCGGCTTCCCAGCCGGCGATGTTGGGTTTCATCTCCTTGAGGCGTTGCTCGGCCAGAGCGATGGCCTGCGGGGAGTTGTCGTTCATCAGTTGCTCTACTGTGACGGTGCTGTCGGCCAGCTCCCGGGCGTGGGCGTAGATGATGGCGGTACCGTAGGCATCGCGGTAGCTGTCCTTCATCAGTATTTTGCCTCGGTTTTTGGAGTCCCAAAGGATATCCCATGTGCCGGCCTCTTCGGCGGTAATAAACTTTTTGTTGAAGAGGATGCCAGCGGTGCCCCACATGTAGGGTACGGCATAGTCCTCGGTCTGGCGTTCCGGTTGCGAGGTCTTGTTCAGCTCGTGGCGAATGTAGGGCGACACGTTGGGGATGTAGTCCGGCGTGTGGCCGAAGTTGCGGTCGATGGGTAGCAGGAGGTCTTTGCGAAGCATACGTTCGATGATGTACTCCGAGGGGCATACGACGTCGAAGTCCTCGTGCCCGCGCTCAATTTTGGTGAGCATGATTTCGTTGATATCGAACACCTGGTAGATGATACGGAGGTCTTCGCCCGTCTGCTGCTTGTACCAGTCGGGAAATTCGGCAAGCACATCTTCATCGATGTAGTCCGCCCAGTTGTATATCTTCAGTACACGGCTGCGCTCTTCTGTAGAGTTTCCACAAGAGGAGAGGGATGCGATACAGCACAGTAGAATCAGTATGTTTATTATCCTTTTCATCATCTTGTTCTTGACAATTGATAACTTATAACTCATCACTCACATCAATCGTTTTTCGTCCGTTCGGCCCGCTTGTTGATTACAATCAGCAGCACCAGCACCGTCACGAAGATGATGGTGGAGAGTGGCCGCAGTTCCGGCGTCAGTCCACCCTTGCGCGCATCGGCGTAGATGTAGGTGGAGAGCGTTTCCAGCCCCTGGTTGCCGATGGTGAAGATGGTCACGGCAAAGTCGTCGATGGAGAGCGTGAAAGCAAGGATGAATCCGCTTATCATACCCGGAAATATCTCCGGAAGAATAACCTTGCGCAGTGCTTGGAACGGTGTGGCGCCCAGGTCGAGTGCCGCCTCGTAGACATTCTGGTTCATCTTTTTGAGCCGGGGCATTACGCTGAGCACCACGTAGGGCGTGCAGAAAGTGATGTGTGCCAGTACCACTGTGGTGAATCCTTGCGATATGCCGAAGCTGACGAACAGCAGGAACAGCGACACACCGGTGATAATGTCTGCATTCATCATCGGGATGGCATTGGCGAAGTTCATTACCTGCCGTGTGCGCGAGCGCAGATTGAAGATGCCGATGGCTGCAATGCTGCCCAGCGCCGTACTGGCGGTGGCGGCAAGCAGGGCAATGGCGAATGTGTTCCAGATGGCATTCATCAGCGAGTGGTGCATCCCGCCCGTAAACAAGGAGCTGTACAGCTTGGTGGAGAATCCCGTCCAGTTGCCCAGCACCTTTGCCTCCGTGAAGGAGAATATCATAATAATTAAGATGGGCGAGTAGAGCAACGCCAGCAGCAGCCACAAGTAGCCGCGGGTTAAGATTCGTGTCATCATATCACACCTCCGCTTTCATTCGATGCCCCGTCCTCCTCGTTGGTAAAGAGGATGGTGATGCCTATCAGCAGCAGCATGATGAGCGAGAGGGCGGCACCGTAGTTCCACATTCCGTTGTAAATATTCTCTTGCACCGTGGTGCCGAACAGTTTGATGTTGTTCATCGTCAGCAACTCGGCAATGGCAAAGGTAGAAACCGTAGGCATAAACACCATCACTATGCCGCTCATCACTCCCGGCATGGAGAGCGGCAGAATCACCTTGCCGAATACGCGGGTAGGAGAGGCTCCCAAGTCCTGCGCAGCCTCAATCAGATTGTGGTCCATCTTCTGAAGGGTGTTGTAAATGGGGTATATCATGAACGGCAGGAAGTTGTAGACCATACCGAACACAAGGGCACCTTCGCCCAGCGGCAGGTTCAGGAAGTCGAACAGCGCCACTGTGGCAAGCGTACGTATCAAGATATTCACCCACATGGGGAGGATGAACAGCACCACCATGGTGCGTGAGGTGTTGAATTGCTTCTGGCTCAGGATATACGCTGCCGGATAGCCCAGCAGCAGGCAGACCAGCGTGGTGATAACGGCTATTCCGATGGAGTAGACAAACGTGTTCATCGCTTCGGGGTGCATCATGAACTTGCGGAAGTTGGCCAGCGTAAACGCTCCCCCTTCGTCCGTAAAGGCATAGAGCACGATGAGCAGTAGCGGTACTATGACAAATACAAGCAGAAACAGCGCGTAGGGTACCGTCCAGTTGCGCCGGCGCATAAAGAAATGGGATAACTTATTGAGCACTTCCTTCCTTATTAAGAGATTGAACAATCCGTATATTTTGAGGGGCGATGGTGATACCTACACGGTCGCCGTCGTCCCACACGTCGTTGGTGTCGACAAAGATATCTTCGTCCCAGTCCGTAAACACGGTCAGGTGGTAATGGTTTCCTTTGTAGAGGATGAATTTCACTTCACCCGTCAGACGGCCGTCCTCTTCGTTGTCCTCGAGGATGACGTACTGGAAGTCCACTTCCACTTGTACGCTACTGCCCGGTTCGATGCCTTGCACGGGCAGGCACTCGAAGTTGCAGCCTAGGAACTCTACATGTGTCTCGTCCACCAGCTTTCCTTCGAAGGTGTTGCAGGTGCGTTCCTTCTTCATCACATGGATGTCGAAGGGCTTCACCAGCAGACCGACTTCGCGTCCTGCCTCGAAGGCATGGTAGTCCTGCACCATCAGCTCGTAGCCTTCGCGCGTCTGCACCAGCATTTCGTAGTGCACACCCTTGAAGATGCAGCTGGTTACGGTCCCCGTCAGCTGTGCGGCGTCGGATACATCGAAGATGTAGATGTCTTCGGGGCGAATCACTACGTCTACCTGCATCTGCTCGCCAAATCCCGTGTCCACGCATTCAAATTCGTGTCCGCAGAAGGTGACGGCTTTATCCTTTATCATAACTCCGTTCAAGATGTTGCTTTCACCAATGAAGTCTGCTACGAAGGAGTTGATGGGTTCGTTGTAGATGTCCGTCGGCACGCCTATTTGCTGGATGCGTCCTTCGCTCATCACGACGATGGTATCGCTCAAGGTCAGTGCCTCTTCCTGGTCGTGGGTCACATATACGAAGGTGATGCCCAGCTTCTGGTGCATCTCCTTTAGCTCCATCTGCATGTCCTTGCGCATTTTTAGGTCCAGGGCGGCAAGGGGTTCGTCCAGTAGCAGCACTTCGGGTTCGTTGACGATGGCTCGGGCAATGGCTACGCGCTGTTGCTGCCCGCCGGAGAGGGAGTCTACGTCGCGGTCCTCATAGTCCGTCATGCCCACCATGCGCAGGGCTTGCTTTACCTTCTTCTCGATGGTGGCACCGGGCAGCTTCTTCAGCTTCAACCCGAAAGCAATGTTGTTGAACACGTTGAGGTGGGGGAAGAGGGCGTACTTCTGGAACACGGTGTTTACCGGACGCTTGTGTGGCGGTGTCTGTGTGATGTCCTTTCCGGCAATGGTTATCACTCCTTCCGAGGCTGTCTGAAAGCCTGCAATGAGGCGCAACAGAGTTGTCTTTCCGCAGCCGGACGGTCCCAGTATTGTTACAAACTCGCCCTTACGGACAGACAAATTCACATCATTCAGCACGGCCTTATCTCCGAAAAATTTCGATACGTGCTCCACACCGATGATGCAATCGGACTTTTGCATAAGCGTCTTTTACTTTATCCAAACGAATTAAACAAATCTCAGAAGAAAGCTGAAATAAAATCAAAACAGTTTCTCGGGCTTTCAAAAAGCGGGTGCAAAGTTACATAATTTATCGGGATTTTTCGCCTTACTCTAAAATTCATTATTCCTATGAAGTTAAAATAATAAGTAATACCTTTGTTGGCAGTATTGATATTAAAACTTAATAACATGATGGAAAAGAAGATTGTACTCATCACCGGAGCCTCCTCGGGAATAGGGGAAGGCTGCGCGCGTAAATTTGCCATGAACGGTTACCGGCTTATACTCAATGGCCGTAATGTGGAGAAACTGAATGCTGTAAAGAAAGAATTGTTGGAGAAATATGGAGCCGATGTGTATCTGCTTCCTTTCGATGTCCGCGACCGGCAGGCTGCCCGTGCCGCCCTCGAATCCCTTCCGGAGGAATGGAAGGCGATAGACATACTGGTGAACAATGCCGGACTCGTCATTGGGGTGGACAAGGAACATGAAGGCAATCTGGATGAATGGGACATTGTCATCGACACTAACGTGAAAGCCTTGCTTGCCATGACCCGCCTCGTGGTTCCCGGTATGGTGGAGCGTGGCCGTGGTCATGTTATCAATATGGGGTCCATTGCCGGAGATTACGCTTATCCGGGAGGCAGTGTGTACTGTGCTTGCAAGGCTGCCGTCAAGGCCCTTTCCGACGGACTCCGCATCGACCTGGTGGATACCCCGGTACGCGTAACGAATATCAAGCCGGGGTTGGTGGAAACCAATTTCTCCGTCGTCCGTTTCCGTGGTAACCGGGAGGCGGCCGATAATGTATATAAAGGTATACGCCCGCTGACCGGCGACGATATAGCCGAAGTGGTCTATTTCGCCGCTGCCGTCCCCGAGCATATCCAGATTGCGGAAGTGCTGGTGATGCCTGCCAACCAAGCCACGGGGACAATTGTCAGCCGGAAATAGAATTTGTATAAGGATATGATAAAATGATACTATTTTATCTTCGGGGAAACGCCTACATTTGCGCACAGCTAAATGAATATAGAATCTAAACAAGAAAAGCATGAATTTCAAGAAACGAACAAATTTTCTCTTTGGAGCACTGCTGCTGACCGGCAGTTTGTTGGCTCAAAACGTATGTGTATCCACTCCGAAGACCTCTTTGGTGCTTTCGGCTCCTGAAGGCGGTACACTGAGACACTTGTATTATGGTAACAGACTTTCTGAAGCCGACTTGCAGAATATCTCTGCGGCAGAAGCGAACCATGCAGCCTATCCCGAATATGGATTGAACGCTCCCGTGGAGACGGCCCTCGCTGTGAAGCATGCCGACGGTAACATGACCCTCCAGCTCGAAGTGCTGAATGTGACTACCGAGAAGGATGGGAATGCCGTGACGACTGTCGTGGCGCTGAAGGATAAGGTGTATCCCTTCTTCGTCAACGTCTGTTACCGTGCCTGGCAGGATGCCGACGTGATAGAATCCTGGACTGAAATCTCCCATCAGGAGAAGAAGCCGGTGGTGCTCAATCAGTTTGCTTCCGGCTATCTGCCCATCCGCCGTGGCGATGTATGGCTATCCCATCTCTCCGGCTCCTGGGCCAATGAAGGGGTTTTGACGCAGGAACCTCTCACTCCGGGCATGAAGGTTATCAAGAATAAGGACGGTGTGCGCAATTCCCATACTGACCATGCCGAAGTGATGTTCTCCCTTGACGGCCGTCCGCAGGAGAACACGGGCAACGTGATTGGTGCAGCCCTCTGTTACAGCGGCAACTACAAGCTCCGCATTGAGACGCACGATGATGAATACCACCATTTCTTTGCCGGAATCAACGAAGAGAACTCTACTTATTCCTTGAAGAAGGACGAACTTTTCCGCACTCCCGAACTTGCCCTGACTTATAGTAATGAAGGCTTGAGTGGCGGCAGCCGTAACTTCCATCGCTGGGCACGCCTGCACAAACTGGCGCACGGCACTACCCCCCGCAAGATTCTTTTGAATAGTTGGGAAGGCGTGTACTTTGACATCAACCAGCAAGGTATGGACCAAATGATGGCGGACATTGCCTCCATGGGTGGCGAGTTGTTCGTGATGGACGATGGCTGGTTTGGCGACAAGTATCCCCGTAAGAACGACAGCTCATCACTCGGCGACTGGGTGGTGGACAAGAACAAGCTTCCGAACGGCATTGAAGGCTTGCTGAGTGATGCCAAGAAACATGGCGTCAAGTTTGGCATCTGGATTGAGCCGGAGATGGCGAACACTACCAGCGAACTCTACGAGAAGCATCCCGACTGGGTACTTAAGGCTTCCGAACGTGACGTTGTGTTGGGACGCGGCGGCACGCAGGTAGTGCTTGACCTTGCCAATCCTGCCGTGCAGGACTTCGTTTTCGGTGTGGTAGACAACCTGATGACCTCTTATCCTGAAATAGATTACATCAAGTGGGACGCCAATATGTCTGTCCAGAACCACGGTTCGCAATATCTGACGAAGGATAATCAGAGCCACATGTACATCGAATTCCACCGCGGCTTCGAGAAAATCTGCCAGCGCATCCGTGCCAAATATCCCGACCTTACCATCCAGGCATGTGCCAGTGGCGGCGGTCGTGCCAACTACGGAGTGCTGCCTTACTTCGACGAGTTCTGGGTAAGCGACAATACCGATGCCCTGCAACGTGTCTATATGCAGTGGGGAACTTCCTATTTCTTCCCCGCCATCGCTATGGCATCGCATATCAGTGCTGCCCCCAATCATCAGACGTTCCGCACCATCCCTCTGAAATATCGGATAGACGTTGCCATGAGTGGTCGTTTGGGTATGGAAATTCAGCCCAAAAATATGACGGAAGAAGAAAAGGCTCTTTGCAAGAATGCCATTGCCGAGTACAAGACCATCCGTCCCGTAGTACAGTTGGGAGACATTTACCGCCTGCTCTCTCCTTATGACAAGCAAGGTGTGGCTTCTCTGATGTACGTGGCTCCGGAGAAGGACAAGGCAGTCTTCTATTGGTGGAAGACGGAACATTTCTGTAACCAGCACCTGCCGCGTGTGAAGATGGCAGGGCTCTGTGCCGACAAGCAATACCGGGTGCATGAACTGAACCGTATAGATAATGTTCCCTTGAACTATGAAGGAAAGACTTTCAGCGGTGCCTATCTGATGGCAAACGGGTTGGAGATTCCTTACACACATAAGGTGGACTACCACAAACAGACCGACTATTCAAGCCGTGTGCTTTATCTGGAAGAGGTGAAATGACGTGAATAAAGGTGAGGTTTAGCCGCGTAAAGGTGAACTTGAGCGGCGTAAAGGTGAGGTTGATGGGTACAGTTGGTACAGTGGTACAGCGTCTCTTCTATCTCACACACGCATGTATATAAATAATGTACGCGTTATGAAGTAATGTACATAAGCACATGTGTGTGAAGCAGAAGAGGCGCTGTACCCACTGTACCAATTGTACCACTGTTTGGATGTCCAACTTTTCTTTTCGTACCCTTTTGGGACTTTCAGGTAAGATGGAAACATAAAAAAAGTCCCACAATACATTGATATTGTAGGACTTTTTTCTTTTTGTCGCCTTCTGGCTTTGTTTCTATGTGAACCGCTTGGGGCTCGAACCCAAGACCCCAACATTAAAAGTGTTGTGCTCTACCTGCTGAGCTAGCGATTCAATCCTTCATTGCTGTTAAGCGGGTGCAAAGATAGATACTTTTTTGAAATTTGCAAAATAATATCATCTTTTTTCTTATCTTTGTCCCCATCAATCCTTGATATTAATCATTATCACTGAACATTAATCATTAAATACATGGCAACAGTAGACGATAAAAAGATTATCTTTTCTATGGTTGGGCTGAATAAAACCATTCAGCAGAACAACAAGCAGGTACTGAAGAACATTTACCTCTCGTTCTTCTACGGGGCAAAAATCGGTATCATCGGTCTGAACGGTTCGGGTAAATCGACCCTGCTGAAGATTATCGCCGGATTGGATAAGTCCTATCAGGGCGAAGTGGTGTTCTCGCCGGGATATTCTGTGGGATATCTGGCTCAGGAACCGTACCTCGACCCCACCAAGACCGTGAAGGAAATTGTAATGGAAGGCGTGCAGCCCATTGTGGACGCGCTGGCAGAATACGAGGAAATCAATCAGAAGTTTGGCTTGCCCGAATATTATGAGGACCAGGACAAGATGGACAAGCTCTTCTCCCGCCAGGCCGAGTTGCAGGACATCATCGACGCGACCGATGCCTGGAACCTCGACAGCAAGCTGGAGCGTGCCATGGATGCCCTCCGTTGTCCGCCCGAAGACCAGTCCGTAGAACATCTTTCCGGTGGTGAGCGCCGCCGTGTGGCCCTTTGCCGCCTATTGTTGCAGAAGCCCGATGTGCTTCTCCTCGACGAGCCCACTAACCACCTTGATGCCGAATCTATCGACTGGCTGGAACAACACTTGCAGCAGTACGAGGGTACGGTGATTGCCGTGACGCACGACCGTTATTTCCTTGACCATGTGGCAGGCTGGATTCTTGAACTGGACCGTGGCGAGGGCATCCCCTGGAAGGGGAACTACTCCAGTTGGCTGGAACAGAAAACTAAGCGCATGGAGCAGGAAGAAAAGACAGCCAGCAAGCGCCGCAAGACACTGGAACGCGAGCTGGAATGGGTACGTATGGCTCCCAAAGCTCGTCAGGCAAAGGGGAAAGCCCGTCTGAACTCCTACGACAAATTACTGAACGAGGACGTGAAAGAGAAGGAAGAGAAGCTGGAAATCTTTATCCCGAACGGCCCCCGTCTGGGCAACAAGGTGATTGAAGCCAAGCAGGTGGCAAAGGCGTTCGGCGACAAACTGCTGTTCGACGACCTCAACTTCATGCTTCCACCCAACGGCATCGTGGGTATCATCGGCCCCAACGGTGCCGGTAAGACCACGCTTTTCCGCCTTATCATGGGACTGGAAAAGGCAGACAAGGGCGAGTTCGAGGTAGGGGAAACCGTAAAGGTGGCCTACGTGGACCAGCAGCATAAGGACATCGACCCTAACAAGAGTGTATATCAAGTCATTTCCGGTGGAAACGACCTGATTCGCATGGGTGGACGCGACATCAATGCGCGCGCCTATCTGTCCCGTTTCAACTTCTCCGGTGCCGACCAGGAAAAGCTCTGCGGAGTGCTTTCCGGTGGTGAACGCAACCGCCTGCACCTGGCGCTCTGCCTGAAGGAAGAGGGTAATGTGCTTCTGCTGGACGAGCCTACCAACGACATCGACGTGAACACGCTTCGCGCCCTCGAAGAAGGTTTGGAGGACTTTGCCGGATGTGCCGTGGTCATCAGTCACGACCGTTGGTTCCTCGACCGTATCTGTACGCATATCCTCGCTTTCGAAGGAGACTCCAATGTGTTCTTCTTTGAGGGCTCTTATTCCGAATATGAGGAAAATAAACAGAAACGTCTTGGGAAAGAAGAACCCACCCGTGTACGTTATAGAAAGCTCATGAATGACTGATTTCAGTGCGAATTTGAAAGTATATTCTTTTACTTGTTGACAATACGAAAGCCCTGCTGTAGAATGCAGGGCTTTTTTTGTTTAAAAATATCTCAAAAAAGCCTTTCTACCTTCAAAAAATGTAACATAAATATAACATTAATCTCGTTTTTATTAGTTATATTTGCGACTTAAAACATAAATTAATGTTTAATTAACACTATCTATTAACAAAAAACAGAATTATGAGAAAACATCTAATTCAATTCCTGTTGGTTGCAGTGTTGTCGGTATTCAGTGCCGCTGCATTTGCTCAGACTACAGTGAGAGGTCAGCTTGTTGATTCAGAAACAGGTGAACCGTTAGTGGGTGCCGCCGTCATGGTGGAAGGTACTACACAAGGATCGGTGACCGACATTGATGGCTATTTCAAGCAAAGCGTTGCTTCGAATGCGACATTGCTATTCAAGTATGTGGGGTATAAAGACCAGAAGAAGAAGATTACGCAGAAGGGCGCTTCTGTGGATTTGGGTGCTATCCCAATGGAACCGGATGCTGTGATGCTGAAGGACGTAGTGATTACATCGTCTATTGCTGTGGCACGCAAGACTCCGGTTGCAGTATCTACTGTCGACCCCGTATTTATTGAAGATAAGATAGGTTCTCAGGAGTTACCGCAAATCTTGAAATCTACTCCGGGTGTTTATGCTTCTAATGAGGGAGGTGGCTTTGGTGATTCCAACATAAAGATTCGTGGTTTTAAGTCAGAATATGTGGCTATGATGATTAACGGTGTACCCATGAACGGAATGGAAAACCAGAAAGTATACATGAGTAACTGGGGTGGTTTGATTGATGTGGCCAGCAGTATTCAGGTACAACGTGGACTTGGTGCCAGCAAGGTGTCAACTCCTTCAGTAGGTGGCTCACAAAACATTATAACCAAGACTACTGATGCCAAGAAAGGCGGCTTCATCTCTTACGGCATGGGTAATGACGGCTACAGTAAAGTGATGTTCAGTGTCTCTTCCGGTCTGACAAAAGATGGTTGGGCCTTTACTTTATTGGGTGCCAGAGATAAACGCGACGGTTATATTCAAGGTACGGAATCCGAGGCCTACACTTGGTTCATGAGTATTGCAAAACGTATCAATGACAACCATCAACTTTCATTTACAGCTTTTGGAGCACCTCAGTGGCATAATCAGCGTAATATGGCAAATGGTTTGAATATCAAGGAGTATCAGCGTGTAAAACAATGGATGGGTGAGGAAAGTCCCTATCGTTACAACTCTACTTTCGGTTATCGCAATGGACAAGTGATGAACTCTTCACGTAACGAATACCATAAGCCCCAGATGTCTCTTAATCATTTGTGGCAAATCAACCATAAGTCAAGCCTCAGTACAGCAGCTTATATGTCTATCGGTACTGGTGCGGGCTATAGTGGTACGGGGGTAACGGGGTACACCAGCTCTTGGTACGGTACGGCCAGTGATGGTACGGTGAACACTCAGTTCCGTTGTCCTGATGGTACTTTTGATTATGATGCTGTGGATAAGCTTAATGCAGATAACTATACTAATCCGGTGAATGTGAGTGGAATGCCCGGTTATAAAGGTTCGCTGATGATTATGAACAAAGCCTCGAACGACCATTTCTGGACAGGATTGATTTCTACTTATACCACTAAGTTTGGTGATTACTTTGATTTCTATGGTGGTATTGACTTCCGCTATTATAAAGGTTTGCACAAGAATGTCATTACCGATCTTTTTGGAGGGCAGTATTATGTAGACTCTTATAACCGTAAGAGTGTATTGGCTGAGAATAGTGTGAATGGTGGAGTCACCTCCTGGGTAAACCAGAAGTTGGGAGTAGGAGATGTGATTCGTCGTGACTACGACGGTTTTGTGATGTACGAAGGTGGTTTTGCCCAATTGGAGTATAATAAAGATAAAGTGAGTGCATTTGTTTCAGGTGGTCTTACAAATACCAGTTATTGGCGTAAAGACCGTTTTTATTATAGTGGTGACAAACAGCTGTCTTCGAAGAAGCATTATTTGGGAGGCAATGTGAAAGCTGGTTTGAATTACAACCTTGATGATTACAATAACGTATTCTTCAATACCGGATTTATCAGCCGTGCTCCTATTTTTGATAATACCTTCATCAATTCTCAGAGTTCACATGAGCGTAATCCCGATGCTAAGAATGAGAAAGTTTACTCTTTCGAATTAGGTTATGGATATCGTAGCCAGTATTTTTCAGCCAATGTAAACGCCTATTATACTATGTGGAAAGACAAGGCTTTATATGATACCGGATCCTATGAAGACGTAAACGGGGCTTCCCAGCGTTGGACAATGAACATGACCGGTGCGCAGGCTAACCACATGGGTATAGAGCTTGACTTTATTGCCAAGCCTTTCCGCTGGATGGAAGTTAACGGTATGTTCTCTTGGGGAGACTGGCGCTGGAATGGGACAGCGAAAGGCTTCATGATGAATACTGAAGGCCAGATTATGGCGAATAGCCGTGGTGAAGTGGTGACAGATATGAGTAATGTAGATCAGTACAAGTATACCATTGAAATGGATAATGTACAGGTGGGCGGTTCTGCTCAGACTACAGCTGCTTTGGGAGTGACATTCCGCCCAATGAAAGGCTTGCGTCTTAATGCAGACTGGAACTTCTTTGCACGCAATTATGCCGATTATGACATTGATGCGAGCCAAGCCACTCAAAAAGAGGCTTACGTGGTGGAAAAACCTTGGGAGATTCCTTCATGGAGCACATTTGATGTAAGTGCAGGATATACCTTTGACTTCGGTAAGATTCGTGCTACACTGAGCGGCAATGTGAACAACTTGTTCAACCAAGAGTACATAGCCGATGCACGCGATGGAAGTAACCATGACTGGGAGACGGCCACACGTGTTATCTATGGTTGGGGACGTACTTATACTGTAAGATTGAAGTTGAATTTCTAAGCGAACATATTTATGAAAAAACATATATTATTAGGAACCGCACTGGCTTCGCTGTTTGCACTTGGGGCCTGCGATTATAACGAGGATAATTTCCCCGGATTTGATGAAAAAGAAACCATCACGGATGTCAGTACCGATACCCTCGTATTGGCTGATGCCCATTATGGCAAAATAGCTTCTATGCCGAAGAACCAAGGGATAGCTCTCGCCAAGGATCCCGAGGGGCAGACTTATCTTACGGCATTGAACCAGCTGGGTAAAACCAAGATGTTTACTGATATGGTAGCTCCTGAAGATTATCTGCCTGCATTTGTCGATTCGCTCTACGCATATCTGTCAGATGGTTCCAAGGTGCTGGTGCAGTACAATATCGGCAAGGAGCAACCTGAATATCTCTCGAAGATAAACGAAGCTCAGACTTTCGATCTTACTTCTGATAATTACGCTACAGTATGGGGGGAAAGCATGGTAGTGAAATATCTCACCCCTTCTACGTTGAAGAAGCTTCCTGCTTTGTTGAAGGAAGGTATCAAGAACCCGAAGACGGGAGATGTGTGCCAAGTGAATTACGCTTGGTCGGAGACCGAGCCCAGTACAGGCGGCGGTGCAGTGAAAATGGTATACCAGAAAGTAACTTCTATTGATGCCGAAGGAGGTAATTATGTCATTGTGGCTCCGACGAAGGACAATACTTGGATTCCTTTCGGTCAGTTCAAAGACCCGGATAAGACGTATGGTTATATGGAGGGTGAACCGGTAGAGATTGCGGATGGTTTCATCACCAGCGATGTGTCCAATCATATCATGACACTTACTCCTACGGAAAAAGGTTTCACTATGCAACGTCCGGATGGCAAGTTCATTTATCAGAGTGGTACGTTTAACAGTTTCAACATCGGTACTTCCATACCCGAGGGTGGGGATTGGAGCTTTGCTTACAACTATGACCGTAAGGCATTTGATGTAAAAAATGTGGAAAAGGACAAAATCATCAAGCTGAATTTCTATGAAAAAGGAAACTCTTATTCATACGGTTCTTATCCGAATGCTACGTTGGGCATTTATATGAATGAGTCGTTCAATGGAAACGAGGGCGGTTTCACTACTCAAAATGTGAAACTTACCGGCACGTTAACTAATGTATGGAAGGTGGATGGTAAATATGGTTGGAAGGGTAGTGCTCATGTAGGAGATAGCGATTTTGAATCGGAAGCATGGGTGGTTTCTCCTATTATAGATTTAGCAAAAGCGAAGGCTCCTCTTCTTAAGGTAGATATTGCCATTAATTTCTTGAATGGTAACAATCGTGCTGATTTTATTGAATTGCTGGCTTCGGAAGATTATGTGGATGATGTGGCTACTGCTGAATGGAAGGCTCTGAATGTACCTCAATGGCCGGAAGGCAAGAATTGGAATTATGTAAATTCCGGTGATATTGACCTGAGTGCTTACGAGGGCAAGAAGATAGCCATTGCTTTCCGTTATAAGAGTACTACAGAGTGTGCGCCTACTGTAGAGTTTAAGAATATGTCACTTACAAGTACCGTATCAGGGTATTATGAGGGTGTGGATATTTATAAGGAGATTCCTGAATCAGAAGCTGAAATGCCTGCTCGTGCCGTTACCCGTGCATCAGACGTGAAGCCAAATGCTTCTGCTCTCTACCAGTATGACGGTTCGGCTTGGACTGCCTACGAAGAAAGCGCAAGTATCGGTATCCGTGTGATGCAACCTGCCGATTATGTTTCTACCGGTTCGGACTATTTGAGCGATGCTGATGCCGTATTGCCCGTTTATCTGAAGAATGCATTCCCTTACGCACAGAGCGGGGATGTCAAGGCAGTAGTTTATTTCGGAAATAAGGAGTATGATGTGATGGCCGATGAATATGGCTTCGATGGCACTGCATGGGTGAAGAAGAATACCGAAACGGAAACTGCTGAAATGGCATTCCTGAAGACTGACGGCAAATGGATGGAAGCAAAAGAGTATTATAGCAATGACTTTGCTGGTGAACTTCATAACGATGCCCAGATTGTGAATGTGAAGCTTGATGGCATGAATTATGTATGGAGTGCAGGTGCAGGTTATACCCGTATCAAGGCAAGCGGTTATTATCAGCGTAACCGCGATACGGAGGCATGGCTTGTAACCGGTGAGGTAGATCTTACCGAAGCTATTGCCCCACAGATGGTATTCACTGCTTCGGCAGACTATTTGTATGGAGGCAAAATTGAGAACGCAGTGTCTGTACATGTGTCCGAAAATTATATCCCTGCGGCTTCTACTGCTACTGAGGAAGAGAAGATTGCAGCATTGCAGGGAGCGGCTTGGAGTGATCCGTTGTCGTTCGAGTGGCCTACAAGCTCTAAAGAGATCGAAATGCGTACTTCCATGGCTGACTATGTGGGCAAGAAAGTATATGTGGCATTCCGTTATGCAAGTAATACTGATCCTGGATTTGCTCCTACATTCTACATGAGTAACTTTGTGGTGAAGGAATAATTCCTGAGGTTGTGCAATAGACAATGTGGTAATGGACTTTACTGTCCATTACCACATTTGCATTCTTAGTATCGTAAAATCAAATTTAGAAACATAGATGAAAAAACTGTCTTACTTATTTCTTTTGCTGGTCGGAATTTGGCTGGCTGGATGTGATGATTCTTCAGAGGCTTCGCTCATTCCCGAGATAATACCTACCGAGCAGGGTTCGGATACTTACGTGATGAAGGGCTATGAGTCGAGCGACAATGGTTTCAACGTGTATAAGCCCAAGGCTATCGGCACCCCTTTCTATATCCAGTCCAAAGCTTTTACCGGGCGTAATTACGCATTTGCTCCTGTTAATAGTGAGTCGCTGGAAGGGCTTACTGTTGTTCCGTCTGCCGATGCTTTCAGCGAAAGCGTTGAGGTGAAACCCTCTACGTGCTATTGGGTGCGTTTCAACCGCTACAATCATTATCAGATGGGCAAGCTCCGCGTGGCCTATATTCACGGTAATGAAGTGGGCATAGAGTATGTGGCTTCTGAGGATATAGATGTGAAAAATGCCAATATTGCTGATAACAATAAAGCAGACAATCTTGAAATCCCAGCTCTCAATGCAACCAATCAATATATTGAATACTATGCAGGCGTGTCTGATGAGGAAGGTGCCGGGCAGGTACTCAATTTCTCTTTGGAATACATCGCTTCCAAGAAGCATTCGGCTTGGGTGGCATTCAGTTTCGACCCGATTACTGCGCAAGACAACGTGAAGCGTGCCAACGAGTGGAATCAAGACGACCCCAATATTGACAACAGCGTGGAGGTGACTGAATCCATGCATAAGAGCGATGGGTACGACAAGGGGCATCTTTGTGCCAGCGAAGACCGTGTGTACAGTAAAAGTGCCAATAAGCAGACCTTCTACTACAGTAATATCTCGCCACAGATAGGGAGTTTCAATCAAAAGTATTGGGCGGCTCTTGAGAAGCAGGTGCAGACTTGGGGACGTTCCACCATCAATGGCACATACGACAAACTTTATGTCGTGAAAGGTGGTACTACTGACCGTTTGCTTACCAATTTCACAGGTGTGAAGAAAGCCAATGACGGGCTTTATCCCACCACTAATGCCGACGGGCTGACACTTGGCGGACTCATTTGCCCCAGCTATTATTACATGGCTCTGTTGAGCGAGAAGGCAGGGGGTTATCATACTATCGCTTTTTTAGTCCCTCATTCTGAATTATTGCCAGAAAAACCTGGAAAAGATGAATTTATGGTTTATGCCGTTTCTATTAAAAATTTGGAGTACGAAACCGGTATCGACTTCTTCTGTAACCTGCCTAATGAGATAGAGAAGACTGTAGAAGCTACTTATAGTGCTGACGATTGGGCTTGGTAAAAGCTTCAGAAACTATAAGGAGAGTCTCCCCTTTTAGTATGACGGGCATGTCATGATTTAGGTAGCTTTCTTAAAAGCTGTTTTTGTTTTGATGGAAACTGACTTCTTATCCGTATCTTTGCATATTGATTAAAAAAGAGATATTCATGGAACTTTCGGATATACTTCATAATTTGAAGATACAAGAACTTACTCCGATGCAGGAGGCTGCTAAGGAAGCCTATCAATCAGCTAAAGATTTAGTACTTCTTTCGCCCACCGGTTCGGGTAAGACACTGGCTTTTCTCCTTCCGCTGGTACAGACCTTGAAAGCGGATATACAAGGTGTGCAGGCTCTTGTACTAGTACCTTCACGCGAATTGGCTTTGCAGATAGAAACTGTGTTCAAGTCTATGGGAACTCCTTTCAAAGCTATGAGCTGCTATGGCGGACGCCCTGCCATGGAAGAACACCGGACAATGAAAGGCGTTCATCCCGCTGTCATTATCGGTACTCCGGGACGTATGAGCGACCATTTGAGGAAAGAGAATTTCAATGCCGCCACTGTCGTCACTCTGGTGATAGATGAATTCGACAAGTGTCTTGAGTTCGGTTTCCATGACGAGATGGCAGAGGTTATCGGGCAGCTTCCCTCACTGAAAAAGCGTGTGCTTCTCTCGGCCACCGATGCAGAGGAAATACCGCAATTTGCCGGAGTAGGAGGTGATTCCCCGTCTTCCGTCTCCCGGCTCATGAAGCTTGATTTTCTTGCTCCGGAAGCCCTTGCTCCGCGTCTGCGGCTGCATAAGGTCGTTTCTCCGGAGAAGGACAAGCTGGAGACCCTCTATAACCTGCTTTGTACTCTCGGCTATCATTCCACTCTGGTATTCTGCAATTATCGTGAAAGCGTGGAGCGTGTTGCCGGGTACCTGCAAGCCAGGAAGTTCCCTTGCGACATGTTTCATGGCGGTATGGAGCAACCCGACCGCGAACGTGCGCTTTACAAGTTCCGTAATGGCAGTTGCGCCGTGCTGATATCTACAGATCTTGCCGCCCGCGGACTGGATATTCCGGGTATTGAGAATGTGGTGCATTACCATCCTCCCGTAAACGAGGAAGCCTATACACACCGTAATGGACGTACCGCCCGTTGGGAGGCATCGGGAAATGTATATCTTGTCCTGCATGCCGAGGAGCGGGTACCCGAGTACATTTCTGAAGACATCGAAACGTACGAGTTTCCGGAGACGCTTCCCAAACCGGCCAAGCCCCGATGGGCTACCTTATATATAGGTAAAGGGAAAAAGGATAAGTTGAACAAGATAGATATTGTCGGCTTCTTGTATAAAAAAGGAGGGATAGCGCGTGAAGATGTCGGGCAGGTGGACGTAAAGGAACACTATGCCTTTGTAGCCGTGCGCCGCAGTAAAATGAAACAATTGCTGACGCTGGTACGCGGTGAAAAAATCAAGGGAATGAAAACTGTTATCGAGGAAGCAAAGTGATTTATCTTATAAATATTCATTTTATTTGCGCTTATTCTTTTGAATATGAAGTAATGAAACCGCCTTGCTTTTAGTTTCTCTAAAAGTATTATCCTTGATAAGTAAAGATAACAAAATGGTGCATATATCTTGTATAAACCATTAAAAAGTAAGCTAAATGCGGCTTAAAAATAGAATTTCATCAGGAAAGGTTTGTTTTGAAGAAATATTTCCGTAATTTCGCAAAGTCGAAAGACATTAATGAACGAAATTGTATAACCAAAACAAACTTCAAATGAAAAAGCATAATTTCAATGCAGGACCTTCTATCCTTCCTCGTGAGGTGATTGAGAATACGGCACAAGCTATTCTTGATTTCAATGGCTCAGGCCTCTCACTGATGGAAATCAGCCACCGTGCCAAAGACTTCCAACCCGTTGTGGACGAAGCTGTGGCATTATTCAAAGAATTGCTCAATATCCCCGAAGGATATTCGGTACTGTTCTTGGGCGGTGGTGCCAGTTTGGAATTCTGCATGGTACCCTTCAACTTCCTTGAAAAGAAAGCTGCTTACCTGAATACGGGTGTATGGGCCAAGAAAGCCATGAAAGAAGCTAAGGCATTCGGTGAAGTAGTTGAAGTCGCTTCTTCCGCTGAATCTACTTATACCTATATTCCGAAGGACTATACAGTGCCTGCTGATGCAGACTATTTCCACATCACTACCAACAATACAATCTACGGTACGGAACTGAAAGAGGATTTGGACGTAAACGTTCCGATGGTGGCCGATATGTCTTCTGATATTTTCTCCCGTCCTATCGACGTGTCCAAATATATCTGTATCTATGGTGGTGCGCAGAAGAATCTGGCTCCTTCCGGTGTTACATTCGTCATCGTGAAGAATGACGCTCTGGGTAAGGTATCCCGCTATATTCCGACCATGCTGAACTATCAGACGCATGTGGACAGCGGCTCTATGTTCAATACTCCTCCCGTTGTCCCCATCTATGCAGCCCTGCAGACATTGCGCTGGATTAAGGCAGAGGGTGGCGTGAAGGAAATGGAACGCCGTGCCATCGAAAAGGCCGATATGCTGTATGCCGAAATTGACCGTAACAAAATGTTTGTAGGTACGGCTGCCAAAGAAGACCGTTCACGCATGAACATCTGCTTTGTGATGGCTCCCGAATACAAGGAATTGGAAGCTGACTTCCTGAAGTTCGCTACCGAAAGAGGTATGGTAGGTATCAAGGGACACCGTTCTGTAGGTGGATTCCGTGCATCCTGCTACAATGCCATGCCGAAGGAAAGTGTGCAGGCTTTGATTGACTGCATGCAGGAATTTGAGAAACTTCATTAATAATATTGTTTTTCACCACAGATTACACAGATTTGCACAGATTGTTTTTATGATTAAACTCTGTGATAATCTGTGTAATCTGTGGTGAGTCTTTTTAATATCATGAAATTATGAAAGTATTAGTTGCAACAGACAAACCGTTTGCCAAAGTGGCAGTAGACGGTATCCGTAGAGAAATAGAAGCAGCAGGTTACGAACTCGTGTTGCTGGAGAAATATGGCGAAAAAGCCAAGCTGCTGGAGGCTGTGAAAGATGCCAACGCTATCATTATCCGCAGTGACATCATTGATGCTGAAGTGCTGGATGCCGCCAAGGAACTGAAGATTGTGGTGCGTGCCGGTGCCGGTTATGACAATGTGGACCTGGAAGCAGCTACTGCCCACAATGTATGTGTAATGAATACTCCGGGACAGAACTCCAATGCTGTGGCCGAGTTGGCTTTCGGCTTGATGGTGATGGCTGTCCGTAATATGTATAACGGTACTTCCGGTACGGAACTGATGGGCAAGAAACTGGGTATCCACGCTTATGGTAACGTGGGTCGCAACGTAGCCCGTATTGCCAAAGGCTTCGGTATGGAGATTTATGCGTTCGACGCTTTCTGCCCGAAAGAAGTAATCGAGAAGGATGGAGTGAAGGCTGTGGGTTCTGCTGAAGAGCTTTACTCTACTTGCGATGTCGTTTCCCTGCATATTCCTGCAACTGCCGAAACGAAGAATTCCATCAATTATGCATTGGTGAACAAGATGCCGAAAGGTGGACTGCTGGTGAACACAGCCCGTAAGGAAGTCATCAATGAAGCCGAGCTTATCCAGCTGATGGAAGAGCGTACCGACTTGAAATACATGACCGACATTATGCCTGCTGCCAATGAAACATTTGCAGCCAAGTTTGCCGGACGTTATTTCTCTACACCGAAAAAGATGGGTGCCCAGACTGCCGAAGCCAATATCAACGCAGGTATTGCCGCTGCCAAGCAGATTGTAGGCTTCCTGAAAGACGGTTGCGAGAAGTTCCGCGTAAACAGGAAATGAGATGAATAGTAAGACTACCTATAAATGTTCAGTTCTTTATTTAGCAATAGGTGCTGGTATATTTTCATTAAGTAGTATATTCAGAAATGAATTGTCAGATTTCGCCCTCGGTTTTTGCGAGGGCGTATCTATTGTACTGATATTAGGTAGTGCAATTTATCTGGTAAGATATTTCGTGAAAAAGAAACCTCAATAATCCATATAAAACACTCTCTTATGGCTATAATTAAACCCTTTAAAGGGATTCGTCCCCCTCAGGATTTGGTGGAACAAGTAGCGTCCCGTCCTTACGACGTATTGAATTCTGCAGAAGCACGTGCAGAAGCGGAAGGTAATGAAAAATCCCTATATCATATTATCAAGCCGGAAATAGATTTTCCCGTCGGTACGGATGAGCATGACGAACGTGTTTATCAGAAAGCTGCAGAGAACTTTCGTATGTTCCAAGAGAAAGGCTGGCTGGTGCAGGATGATAAAGAAAACTATTACGTCTATGCCCAGACCATGAACGGCAAGACACAGTACGGTCTTGTTGTCGGTGCCTATGTTCCCGATTATATGAACGGTGTTATCAAGAAGCACGAGTTGACTCGTCGTGATAAAGAGGAGGACCGTATGAAGCATGTCCGCGTGAACAATGCCAACATTGAGCCCGTGTTCTTTGCCTATCCCGATAATACTGCGCTGGATGCCATCATTTCCCGTTATACAGCCGGGAAACCGGTATACGACTTTATCGCTCCGGGTGACGGTTTCGGTCATACCTTCTGGATTATAGACAAGCAGGAGGACATTGATGCCATTACCCAAGAGTTTGCCCAAATGCCCGCCCTCTACATTGCCGATGGGCATCATCGCAGCGCCGCTGCCGCTTTGGTGGGTGCGGAGAAAGCCAAGCAAAATCCCAATCACCGTGGTGACGAAGAGTACAACTACTTCATGGCTGTGTGCTTCCCTGCCAACCAGTTGACTATTATTGACTATAACCGGGTGGTGAAGGACTTGAACGGCATGACTCCCGAAGAGTTTCTGGCTGCTGTGGGCAAGAATTTCATCGTGGAGGAGAAAGGTGAGGACATCTATAAGCCGTCCGAACTGCATAACTTCTCCCTCTATTTGAACGGAAAGTGGTACAGCCTTACTGCCAAACCGGGTACTTATAATGATAACGACCCCATTGGAGTACTGGATGTAACCATCTCCTCCAATCTGATACTGGATGAAGTGCTCGGCATCAAAGACCTCCGTTCCGACAAGCGTATTGACTTTGTAGGCGGCATCCGTGGTCTGGGAGAGTTGAAGAAGCGGGTGGACAGTGGTGAGATGAAAGTGGCATTGGCCCTCTATCCCGTTTCCATGAAGCAGCTGATGGACATCGCCGATACGGGCAACATCATGCCTCCCAAGACAACTTGGTTTGAGCCGAAGTTGCGTTCGGGACTGGTGATTCATAAACTGGACTAAATGAATTGATATAAACTGAAACGGGGATGTCTTCCACTAAAAGACATCCCCGTTTTTCGTTCAGAACTCTGGAAGCTTAGGAGTGTGATGTTTGAAATACAGTTTTCTCATCCACCGGTCAAACAGGATGAAAAGCGGAATGGTCAGAATCAGTAGGAGATAAAAGCAAGGAATCTGGATACTTTCTGACTGTGGGAGGGTGGTGGGCGTAAAGGCTTCCCGGATGCTGTCTCCGAAGTACAGAACCAATCCTGTCCCACTGACACCTATCAAGAAGATAGCAGCGGCAATAGTTGCAAGCAGAATTCTTCTTTCTGATTTCTTCTCGCGCAGACGTATGGCTTCTTCTACCTTCTGCATGGTGCGGTAGGTAAAATTGGACGGCAGGCGGAAAGTAGTCTGTTCTCTTACCGCCTTTTTCAATCCTCTATCTTTTAGTTCTTCGTTCATACTTTTTCTTGTTTCATCAACACATAAATCTTTTTACGTATACGGTGTAGCTTCACTTTTGCGTTGCTTTCCGTCAGTCCCAGGATGAGAGCGACCTCATTCAATGTTTTTTCTTCATAATAGAACAGGCTTATCAGTGCCTGTTCCTCGGAATCGAGTTGCTCCATGGCTCTGTTCAATTTGGCAATTTGCTCTTCCCCTTCATCATTTAAGGCTTCATCTACTTGTGTATCGGATATGTTGGCAAGCAGTGTATCATCCATGACAAAGGTATCAAATTTCTTTTTCCGTGCACTCGAGATGGCCGTATTATATGCAATCGAATAAATCCACGTCGAAAAAGAACTGGTGCCCTTGAAAGACGAGAGATGCTGGAAGGCTTTCAGGAAGACATCTTGGGTCAGTTCTTCGGTATCTTCCTGGTTGGAGACGATACGGGCCACCAGGATGAATACCTGCTGGCCGTATGTGTTGAGAAAATGCTCGTAAAGAGCAGTCTCTCCCCTCAAGATGCGCTGGATGATATGTCTCTCGTCGTCTTTCATTTTGTCTGTTAGACGCAAGTTTGTTTGGTTGGTTACAGATTTTCGGAAGAAAAAATATTTTTCCGGAAAAGTGTAACCTCATGTAAACTGCCGCGTCTAAAGGGTACAAAGAAACGAAATTACTAATTTAAATTGAAACGAATATGATGGATTTTATTATGGTGCCTGCGGTGATGACAATCATTACTTTAGGAGTTTACAAATTGTTTGAGCTGTTTGTTTGTAAGAAGGAAAGAATCATGCTGATTGAGAAGATGGACGAGCGGGGACTACTCCCTCAGATGGATACGCCTAAATTACGTGGAAGTAGCTTTTCGTTCTCTGCCCTGAAAATAGGATGTCTGTTGGCTGGTATGGGACTTGGGTTATTGCTGGGTTATCTTATCTGCTATGTGACGATTCCCAATTACTTTACTGCGGACAGAGACTGGATGTATAGGGAGACTGTTTCCCTTATTTATGGGGCTTGTGTGCTGGGTGTTGGTGGAATCGGACTGATAGTGGCTTTTATTACAGAACTAAAACTGAACAAGAAGTAAGGTTATTATGTAGAAAATGCCGACCTTTGCTGAAAAATTAAGAGTATGCAATGAAGGTATTGATTCTTAACGGTAGTCCTCGTCGTCATGGCAACATGTCGAAAATGTTGGAGCTGATGAAGCAGGAACTTGAAGGCTGCGGAGTTGGAACAGTTTATATAGACGTTCCACAGTTGCAGGTACATCCCTGCATCGGTTGCATGAAGTGTCGCAGTTCATTGAAGTGTTGTCTGCCCGAGGATGGGGCACAGAGAGTGTTGCAGTCTATGAAAGAAGCCGATGCAGTGATAATCGGTGCCCCTTGCTATTGGGGAAACATGCCGGGAGAAGTGAAAGTGCTTTTCGACCGTATGGTTTACGGTATGATGGGGGAGAACTCTTGGGGAATGCCCCTTCCGTTTCATAAGGGTAAGAAAGCGATTGTGGTAAGCACTTGTACTACCCCTTATCCTTTCAATATTCTCTATAATCAGACGCACGGTGTGGTGAAAGCTTTCAGGGAGATTCTGAAATGGAGTGGTTTCAAGATTGTGAAAACCATTGAGAGGGGAGGTACTAAGAAGCATCCTGAGCTGACGGAAAAGGATATGCGGAACTGCAAGAAAGCAGTGCACAAATTATTGTAAAGTATTGAAAAAGTCAATATGAGTAGAAAAGAAGAATATAAATTGCAGAACGAACAGTTTCTGGAGCAGTTGCGTACGGCAGAAGGAATCAAGGAATTGCCTTGCGGCATACTTTATCGGGTATTGGAGGAAGGCAGAGACGGTCTGACACCACGTCTCAACAGTGTAGTATCTGTGCATTATAAAGGCACGCTTATTAATGGGCGTGAGTTCGATAATTCGTGGAAACGGAATTGTCCGGAGGCTTTTCGTCTGAATGAAGTGATTGAGGGCTGGCAGATTGCCTTGCTACGAATGCATCCCGGAAGTCGTTGGATTGTATATATCCCTTACACCATGGGATACGGTACACGTACCAGTGGACCCATTCCGGCGTATTCCACACTGATATTTGAAGTGGAATTACTAAATATCTCGTGACACTGCTGAACAATTTGCTTTTTTATCTTGTTCTCATATAAGAATTTAGAAAAACTCAATAGGTATGAATATAGATAAGAAAGCAGGGCATATTGACCCGAAAGTAGCATTGTCCCAGGCAGAACATGAAAAGGGAACAGTACCCGGACAACAGATTGGCCTTTACGGTAATGCAGACAAGAGAGATGTTCGTCAGGTCGTAAAGATTCTGAATCCTGACAAAAACAGTATGGAGAGCAGAGGTTAACCCTCTGCTTTTTTTATTACATGCCTCTTTCTTCGTCGAGTCCAGATGATTTGTTGGAGGGTTTTGTATCTTTGTACCCGGAAATGAAACTCTTAAAAACAAAAGCAGGATGCTACGGAAAGGAGACCTCACTCAAGGAGGCATAACCGGTACTTTATTACATTTTACCCTACCCATGATGGTAGGGTCTTTTTTGCAGCAATGCTACAACATTGCAGATACGCTCATTGTAGGCCAATGCATTGGTGCAGGGGCGTTGGCGGCGGTCGGTTCGGCATACACATTGATGGTTTTCCTTATATCCGTTTTGCTGGGACTGGCGATGGGCAGTGGCACTGTGTTCTCTTTACATTATGGTGCCGGAAACTATGTAGCACTGCGTCGTAGCATATTCAGTTCGTTTGTACTGATAGGTATCGTGACATTGATACTGAATGTAGCCGTTTTTATCTGGCTCGACCCTATTCTCCGGCTGTTGCAGGTCCCGCAAGACATATACGGCATGATGCGCAGCTACTTGTGGATAATCTTCTGCGGTATAGTTTTCACCTTTATCTATAACTTCTACGCATCTCTGCTACGTGCAGTAGGGGATTCTGTCACTCCGCTTTGGTTTCTGGCAGTTTCTGTCGTTCTGAATATAGCGCTCGACTTGTTTTTTATCCTACAACTGGATTGGGGGATTCAGGGTGCGGCTGCGGCCACTGTCCTCGCTCAAGGAGTAGCTGCTCTGGGCATCATCATTTATACTTACAGAAGGCGTCCGGAACTGCGATGGCATCATGAAGATATGTGTTTTGACCGTACTTGCTTGAAGGAAATAGCTTCCTTCTCTACACTGACTTGCGTCCAACAGTCGGTGATGAATCTGGGAATCCTGATGATACAGGGACTTGTCAACAGCTTTGGAACAGCGGTAATGGCAGCTTTTGCGGCAGCTGTGAAGATAGACTCTTTCGCCTATATGCCCGTGCAGGAATTTGGGAACGCCTTTTCCACCTTTATTGCACAGAACTTCGGGGCCGGACGTTACGACCGTATCCACCGGGGTGTTCGCAGTGCATTTGTCACGGCTGTTGTTTTTTCGCTCCTTGTGTCCGTATTGGTTTTCATCTTTGCCAAACCGTTGATGCTTATCTTTGTCCGTCCGGACGAAACGGAGATTATTGCGGTGGGAGTGGCGTACCTACGCATCGAAGGTGCTTTCTACTGTGGCATCGGCATCTTGTTTTTGCTGTACGGATACTATCGGGCCATCCGTATGCCGGGCATGTCTGTTGTGCTGACCGTGCTGTCGCTGGGCACCCGTGTAGTTCTTTCTTACTGGCTTGCTTCGATACCTGAGATTGGGGTGACGGGCATCTGGTGGTCCATCCCCATCGGCTGGCTGATTGCTGACGTGGTCGGTATCTGGTGCTATCGGTATGTTAAAGGAGTTAGAGGGAGTTAAAAGAAAATCCGGCAAATTTGCTCCACTGTCCTTCGGATATTTTCTTGAGCAAATTTAGGCTGCATGGCCTGCTCCAAAGAGACGGGAGAGGGGGTAATGGAGAATACGCCCCGGAATCCGGCTGCATTCAGTATCCCGGCATCCTCTATCGCTCCTGCCAGCAGGATGACGGGAATATGTTGCCTTCTTGCTTCCTGCAAGATGCCCGAAGGCACTTTCCCCATAAGAGTCTGCCGGTCCGATTTCCCTTCTCCAGTGATGATGAGGTCGGCATCCTTAATCTTTTCTGCAAAGTCCAGAGTTTCCAAAAAAAGCTCTATGCCGGGTTTCAACTGTGCATCCAAAAATGCGTGGAGACTGCCGCCCATGCCGCCTGCCGCACCGGCACCGGGATGCAAGGATACGTCTTTGCCGGTAGTGTGGAATATGACGTCTGAAAGATGCTGCATAGCAACATCCAGTTCCTTTACCATATCCGCGTCTGCTCCTTTTTGGGGAGCGAATATGTGGGCTGCTCCATTGGGACCGAAGAAAGGATTGCGTACATCACACGCCGCCGTAAAACATGCCTTTTTCAGTGCGGGATGGGCGGAAGAGCTGTCAATGGAGCTGATTGCCGATAGAAGGGCACCGCATAGGGCGATGCCTTTTTTCATGCTTCCCACTTCGTGTCCTTCTTTATCGAAGAAACGGAATCCCAATGCTTGCAGCATTCCCAGACCGGCATCGTTCGTGGCGCTCCCTCCAAGTCCGATGACGAAACGGAGGCATCCCCGTTCCAGGGCATCGCGTATCAGTTCGCCCGTTCCGAAGGTGGTGGTTTTCATCGGATTCCTTTTGTCGGCAGGAACCAGAGGCAGTCCGCTGATGGCGGCCATCTCTATGAATGCGGTATTGCCGTCTCCGGAGATGCCGTAACTGGCATCGCACGGTTGCATCAACGGGTCGTGGGCACGGACGGTGATACGTTTTCCGTTACTGGCTGCAAGCAGGACGTCGAGCATGCCTTCTCCACCGTCGGCCACAGGGAGCACGATGGTCCGGCATTCGGGACATGCGGCATGTACCCCTTGGACGGCAGCTTCTTCGGCTTCTGCCGAGGTGAGACATCCTTTAAAGGAATCAAGGGCAATCACTATCTTTTTCATAAATGCGGTCTTTTATAATTTCGTCATGCTTCGGATGACAAGTTGTACAATTACAAAGGTATATACAAAATTTCATTTCTTTTTCATGCAAGCATGAAAGTTCTCTCTTCGGTTTGCATTATCTTTGCAGCATGAGCGAAGATACGTATAAAACCATCGTTGCCCCTTCCGAGGGCATTTACACTGAAAAGCGCAGCAAGTTCATTGCTATTGCCCTGCCGGTGCGTACAGTAGAGGAGGTGAAGGCGCATCTGGAAACTTACCAGAAGAAATACTACGACGCCCGCCACGTGTGCTACGCCTACATGTTGGGCCATGAGCGGAAGGACTTCCGTGCCAACGACAACGGCGAACCATCGGGTACGGCAGGCAAGCCGATTCTGGGACAAATCAATTCCAACGAACTGACGGATATTCTCGTCATCGTAGTGCGCTACTTCGGCGGTATCAAGTTGGGTACGAGTGGACTGATTGTAGCTTATAAGGCTGCTGCCGCCGAAGCCATTGCCGCTGCCACCATCATTGAAAAGACGGTAGATGAGGAGGTGACTTTCCTCTTCGAATACCCCTTCATGAACGATGTGATGCGGGTGGTGAAGGAGGAGGAGCCGGAAATTCTGGAACAGTCGTATGATATGGACTGCCGTATGACGCTCCGCATCCGTCAGTCCATGATGCCGAAGTTGCGGGCACGGTTGGAGAAAGTAGAAACATTAAGGTTTGAATAATACAACAAATGGGATAAGAGCCCCTTTTAATAGGGAAGTTGTTCGTTTCCTTTAACGGAACAAGTTGTTTTCCTATGAGGAACAGACTGTTTTCTTTGCGGAAACGGTACCACTTCTTATGAAAGGCTGACTCCCCCCCTTTAAACAAAAGAAAGTTTATGGCATTTAGTGCAACAAAAAGAGAACTGGGCGAGCTCTACACCTTCTTTCGCCTGCTGGCGGATGGAGCTGTGTCACTGGGTACACCGAAAGCTGAAAAAGACGAAACCCTGCGCTGGCCTGTTGCCTTGATACAGAGGGAAGAGCATGACGGTACGCGCCGTTACTATATCGAAGCGCAGGAAGTGCGCGTTGTCAGCGGAACTACCGGGAAGGACGGTTCGTTTGTTCCGGGCGAGAAGGAGGAACTGCGTTTCCCCCGCGAAGACTTTGGTGATGCGGCAGAGTTGGTTCTGCATCTGTTGAAGAACGTTTCGGGCGAGGAAGTGGAAGTGACTGAAGGCTTGGAAGCTTTCCTGGATGCTGTCAATATCTTCGACCTGGAAGCAAAGACGGAGGACCGTACCGATTTCTCCGTAGCTTTCTGGCATCCCGAAGCTCCGCTAACGGGCTTCAATGTCCGTTGTCGCCTTACCCCGATGAATCCGTTGCTGGACGGAGGGCGCACGGCGAATCTGAAGCTGGAGCAAAGCGGTGTCAAGTTTGCCGTGCCCACGGTGAACAAGGTGAATGCCCTGCCGGAATCTCCTACGGAAGTAGCAGAACGCATGATGATGATTGAGCGACTGGGCGGCGTGCTGAAGTATGCCGACGTTGCCGACCGCGTGTTCCGTTGCAACTTGCTGATGATAGACCTCCACTTCCCCCGCATGCTTGCCGAGATGGTGCGCTTGATGCACTTGGACGGCATCACCCGCATCAGCGAATTGACGGAGCGCATCAAGGAGATGAATCCGCTGAAGATAAAGGACGAGTTGATAAACAAGCACCGCTTCTACGAGTTCAAGATGAAGCAGTTCTTGCTGGCGCTTGCCCTCGGCATGCGCCCTGCCAAAATTTATAACGGTACGGACTCTGCCGTCGAAGGCATCTTCCTGACGGACGGCAGCGGGCAGGTACTCTGCTACCACAAATCCCGTCCGCAGGTCTTTGCAGACTTCCTTTATCAGAACACGCGTTTGGAGAAAGGTGCCGTAGAGAAAGATAAATACGGCTTCTTGGAGCGCGAGAACGGCGTCTGGTACTTCAAGCTGAATGTGAAGATTGGACTGGTGAAACGGTGAAACAGCCCTACTGAATACGCACCGATTTGCATTATCAATAATCAACTATCAATTCTCAATTAAACAAATGAACGAGACATTACAAACTATCAAGGCACGCCGTAGCGTCCGTGCCTATATGGAACAGCAGGTTTCCGCAGAAGATTTGAATCTTATCCTTGAGGCGGCTACTTATGCCCCCAACGGTATGCATTTGGAGACGTGGCACTTCACTGCCATTCAGAATAAGGAAGTACTGAAAGAGTTGAATGATAAAATCAAAGGCGCTTTTGCCAAGAGTGACGACCCTCATACACGGGAACGTGGACATAGCCAGACTTATTGCTGCTACTATCATGCCCCCACGCTGGTCATTGTCTCCAACGAGCCTACCCAATGGTGGGCTGCTATGGATTGCGCTTGCGCTCTGGAGAATATTTTCCTTGCAGCCAAGTCCCTCGGCATCGGTTCCTGCTGGATTAACCAGTTGGGGCAGACCTGCGACGACCCCGATGTCCGCGCTTTCTTGACAAAGCTGGGTGTACCCGAGAGCCATAAGGTATATGGCTGCGCAGCCCTGGGATATGCTCCCGCCGATGCTCCGGTGAAGGAGAAAAAGGTGAAGGAAGGTACGGTGACCATCATCCGCTAAACAGAGATACCCGCAGGAGAGGTGGCGGTCAGGTAATTAATCATACATGAAGCAAAATAACGTATAATTCCGCCACTCTCCGTTGGGCTTCCTCTTCATAGAGGAAATGGGTTATCGCTGCATATTGATGATGCCGCTGTCCGTATCACTGTTGTTCAGCCCCTTGTTGCCTGCCTTGTGCTTGCGTCCGAACTCGAATGTATAACCCACGCGCAGCACGACCATCTGTCCCGTCTCCCTGACGAATGTCTCGGAACGGAAAGGAGCCACTTTGCTGATTCTTTCTTTTCCCACCTTATAGTTATTGGTGAAAGGAAACATAATACCGATTCCCGCCTGAAGGTTCTGCCGGGTGTACATTGCCATGAATGCCGTCTGGTTTTCGTTCTTCTTGATGGTTTCGCCGAAGAAATTGTTCTGCACTTTCCGGAACTGCCCGAGCAGCGAGAAGCCTTTATATTGCACTTGCGCCATCACGCTGTAATAGAATTCATCGTACATATGGCTATAGTTCAGGCCTTCCGACCAACTGCGCGTATATCCTCCCGAAGCATAAAGCGTCAGGAAATCTTTCAGTCCGAACAGTGTAGCGCCATTTATGCCGACCATCAGTTCCGCATTCAGGCTTTGGAACGACCGCTGGTTTTCATCCTTCAGTATCAGTTTGCCGTCCTCCACGAAGATGCTTTCCATGATGGGATTGTCATAATACTGGTGGCGCACGCTCAGATTGGCATTGAACTGCTTCTTCGAATAGCTGTAAGACAAGGAGTTCGTGAACTGTTGATACGTTTTCAGCAACGGGTTTCCGCGGACTATCTGTATCGTGTCCATCGCCTGCTCCACATCCGTCAGCGAACCGAGCGACGGTATGGCAGGACTGATGTTGAACCGGTAGCGCAGGAATCCCGCCTTCTTCAGATTATAGCTCAACCGCACGGTGGGCGTGAAGGTATAGTAAGCATGGTCTTCCTCACTTTCCTTGAACCAGGCACGTGTCATTCCTACACTGCCCGCATAGCTGAAGTCCTTTACCTTGCCTTGCACCTCGAAGAAAGCGGATGTTTGCGACTGGTCCATCTTCGAGGTGGTGGGATTGGAACCTTTATACTCATTCTCTGTCCGCATCTGATAGTGGCGGGCACCGCCGCTCAGCTTCACCTCCTTGAAGTTCTTTTCATAAATGGCTTCGCCGATGACGGAGCGCTTGTCGCCGTCCACTAATGTCTGGATGTCTGCCAGCGGTGCGTTCTCGTCCTTGTACTCCTTGTATTTCCGGTTGTTCTTGGTATGGATGAGCGTTCCCGTCACATTCACCTGGATGCTCTGCTGATGGGGCAGGGTATGCTGGAAGTAAAGGTCGAGCGCCGGAGAGTAGCTGGATGTGTGGTTGTTGACGTATGAATAGATGGACTCCGTGCTGCCCACTGCCCACATCTTGTTCAGCTCATTCTGGTAGGGGGCATTGCTGAGGTTGTTACGGAAAATGGCATTGAATACATATTTGTCCGCTTTCGTTAGATTGTACGTCAGATTCAGGTTGTTGATGAAGCTCAGGGAGGGAGACTCGTCTTCGATGCCTTCCTTGATGCGGTCGATGGTACGGTCGCCCAGATAGAAGGTTTCATGGGATTCGAGGCGGCTGTGATACTTGCCGTTCTTGTTGAAGTAGTCGATGCCCCATTCGGAGTTCTTGTAATTGAACTTCGCGCTCAGGAAATTCTCTCCCCATAGGGTGTGGGGCGAATCGGAGAGTTGGAAGTTCACAACACCGCCCGTTTCGCGGCGGCGCAGGATAATGTTGACTACGGCGCCCAGTTCATCGTCTCCGTACTGCTTGCCGGGGTCTTCGATGAACTCCACACGCAGTACGTCTTTGGCTCTGACGGCCGCTATCTCCTTGTCTGTCACTTTAATGCCGTTGATACGGGTTTGTACGGCCCCGCCACCGCTGACGCTCATGCTGTTGTTCAGATTGTCCACTTGCAGACGGGCAATGCCGAGATTGTTCAGCAGGTCGTAGGCACCGAACGAGCGTTTCAGCTGGCTTTCGGAAGGCAGGATGATTTGCCGGTCTACCCGCTGCAGCACATTGCTGGCAGATACCGTCACTTCACCGAGGCTCACGGCATCTTCCTGCAACTGTACATCGCCCAGGTCGAGGCTTTTATTCAGTTTCAGCAGTATGTTTTCACTTTGGAGGCCGATGAAGGAGATGGAAAGGCGGTAGTCGCCTGCCTTGATTTTATGGAGGGCGAACTTGCCTTGTGCATCCGAGGTTACTCCGGTCACCAAAGTAGAGTCTATGGTCCATAATGACACATTGGCGGCTATAACTGCTTCTTGCGAGGCGTCCGTGACGCGTCCTTTGATGGAGAGGCTCTGTGCCTGCGTACGGAGTACGGAGAGGGCAAGCAATAGTAAAAAAAGTTTGGTTTTCATAATCGTTTGTATTAGTCTGTTACTGTTGGATAGGGATGTAAAAGTCACTCTTCCCGCTAAGGGAAGATGCTGAAGCTTGTATATCAGTTGTTTATACTTTCCTCGTCTGTCCGATGAAAGTTAGGAATGCATGAAGGAATAAATCTCGTACATCAGTGTCGAAACTTTGACAATCGTAAGTCCGAAGAGGAGTCCGAAGGTAATCCATAATGCAGTCTTTGCGTATCTCTTCATGAACCGTCTTTTTTAAGTTTGTTATATCGTTCTGTTATTTCTTCTATACTGATGCCGAGTAGCTCCATGCTGCGGAACATGTCGGCAAGCTGGTTGTCAAAAAACTCTTTCTTCTGTATTCGCATCACTTTCTTCACCGCATCTTTGGAGAGGTAGAACCCCATTCCCCGTTCCGGGTAGATGATGTCCTCCGTCTGGAGGTATTCATAGGCCTTCAGCACGGTGCGCGAGTTCACTGCCAGTTGTGTGGAGAGCTCCCTCACGGATACCACCCGCTCTTCTGCCCGCCATTCGCGGGTGAGAATCTTGCTGAAACAGAAGTCTACAATCTGCTGGTATATCGGTTTGTTGGTCTTGAAGTTCATAGGCTAAAGCTGTTTTTCTTTGAGCAGGAAGTAGCTCGATGCCCATGAACCGAGCAGCACACTGATAGGAGCCGCATAATTGCAGAAAGTCACGATGGCTTGTGCACCGGCCGACAACGGATAGTTGGTGTTGGGCCATGTGGCAATGTTATCCATCCAATATCCGTCCGCTCTGGCTTCGGGCATGAGGGAGGCCACAAAAGTTACAATTCCTATGCAGACGGCAATGGAGCCTACAAAGATGGTAAAGCTTTTCAGCAGGACTTGCCGGCTGAAGGCGAAGTAGCCGATGAAGGCGGAAGCATGCAGGATTACATAGGTCAGTATCTGGGTGTTGTGTATCCGGAACATCGTGATGTGCGTTGCGAAATACTGCAGGAACTCGCTGCCGCTTAAGGACAGCAGACCTTTGAGGCAGGCTATCAGTAGACCGCAGAATAGGGGAAGCAGCAGCAGGTATTTTATCCAGATATGCAGGAACTTCTCGAATGCCGATGCCGGCAGCAGTATATCGAGAGTGGAGCTGCGTTTGCTGAAATTTGTTTCCAGCAGGCAGGGGGCCATGAGGATAAACCATAGTACGTAGCGGGAGAATTCGGTGGCAGAGGTCTGTTTGCCGTAGTAACTTCCACCGCGGTTTATGTCGTAGAGAATGCACAGGATGCAGATGAACGATACGACGGCTGCTGACCAAAGCAGGTGTCTGCCGGTCTCATTCCTTTTATATTGTTCCAGTAGCAGGAAGCGTTTCAGATTAAAAGTTGCGTTCATAGTTCTGTTTGTATGATGGATTTTCATTGAAACATGCTCTGTATCTTTTCCGGTTGTTGCAGCACCGCTTTATACAGCAGCTCGATGTCCGGTGTGTTCTCTTCTCCGTCCTCGTTGGGAATGATGGAGAAATAACCCGATAGATTCTCTTCGCTGTAGATGCTTTCTTCCGGCAGAATGTCCGTACGGGCAAAGAGAAGCCGGTTGCTGATTTCGTCCAGCGAACGGTTCAGTAATATTTCGCCTTTGCCAAGGATGACGAGATGGTCCAGCAGATTCTCGAAGTCGTGCGCCTGATGGGTGGAGATGAGCAGCGTGCTTTCATCGTCCATGCTGCGGCTGATGATACGTTTCAAGGCTTGGCGGGAGGTGATGTCCAGCCCGTTTGTCGGTTCGTCGAGCAGGATGTATGGAGTATGCAGGGCAAAGGCGTATGCCAGCATTGCCTTCTTCTGTTGTCCGTAGGAGACGGAAGAGAGTTTCTGTTTCCGGTCGATTTTCAGCTCTTCCAGGTTCAGCTTGAATTCTTCCTGATTGAAATGTGGATAGAATACGGAATGGCGTGCAGCGAAGCTGGCGATGCTTTCGGTAGGCATCTGCAACTCTTCGGGCAGGAAGAAGTAACGGGCCAACCCTTCGGACTGTCTCTCTGCCGTGTTTCTTCCGTCTATGCTGCACTTTCCGTTTTTGGGAAAGAGTAGTCCGCAGATGAGATGCATCAGCGTCGTTTTGCCTACGCCGTTTTCTCCCAGAAGTCCATATATACCGTTTCCTATTTCCAAAGATATGTTGTTGAAAATAAGTGGATTGGACTTGTATCCGTAGCTTGTGTTCTCTATCGTTATCATAACTTTATTAGTGTTGTACTGATGTACAACACTGCAAACGTAGGGTAAGTTATGGAGAAAAGCAAGGGGGAGAGATGCTTATTAACTTCTTTTAGCGGTTGTGCGCTTGCCGTTTGCTTACAGCATCTTCACCAGTATGTCCCATACAGCCACCATGTGGCAGGCTGAACCGCCCAATACAAAGAAATGGAAAACCGAATGCATGTACCGTGCTTTGCGCAAGGAGTAGAAGGCGGCTCCCGTGATGTAGCATACCCCCTCGGCAATAATCCAGTAGCAGGCTGTGGGGGAGAGGGCGAAAAGCTGCTTGAATACTACCAGTACGGACAGTCCCATCAGGATGTAACACACTGTTTCCACGTAACTGTGCTCCTCCATCTTGCGGAAGCTGACAACAGTGCCGATAATGGCGCATAGCCAGACGAAGCCGAACAGTCCCCAGCCCCAACCGCCGTCCTCTCTCAATGCAATGAGTGTGATGGGGGAGTAACTGCCTGCAATGTGCCAATAGATGGCTGCATGGTCCCAATGCCGCAAGCGCCGTTTCCACGGATTATGATGTTTCAGGGAGTGGTAGAGTGTGGAGGCAAGATAGGAGCCTCCCATGCCGAACAGATAGAGCCATACGCCGCATGCTGCCCAAAGATTCTGCGCCTGGTAGCATTTTATCAGGAATAGTGTACTTACAATTACTCCCATGGCAATGCCGATGCCATGGGAGATGGAATTGATGGTTTCTTCTTTTTTACTATAAAATAGTCCGTTACGCTTTCTTTTCATCAGTCGAAGCATCCATAGCATGTGGGCAACAGTTTACGGTCTCCCAACGTGTTGTCTACACGTGCCACGTTCACCCAGAACTTGTTTTCGCGCACGCTTTCTATCGGGTAGGCTGCCTTTTGGCGGGTATAGCTGTGCTCCCACGTGTCGGCTACCACTTCGTATTCGGGATGTGGGGCATTCACCAGCACGTTGTCCGTCTTGTCGGCTTCGCCGTTCTTTACCTCTTGAATCTCGTCCCAAATGGTCAGCATCACGTGGACAAAGTTGTCCAGTTCGGCAAGGCTTTCGCTTTCCGTCGGTTCAATCATCAGCGTGCCGTGTACCGGGAAGGAGAGGGTAGGGGCATGATAGCCGTAGTCCATCAGACGCTTGGCGATGTCGTTTTCGCTGATGCCCGTCTCTTCGTGCACCTTGCGGCACTCCAGTATCATTTCGTGTCCCACGAAGCCGGTAGCACCCCGATAAACAATGCCGTACGTATCCTTGAGGCAGGCTGCCAGGTAGTTGGCACTGAGGATGGCTATCTTTGTGGCCCGTGTCAGCCCTTCTGTTCCCATCATGCGGATATAGCCATAAGTAATGGGGAGGATACCTGCACTGCCGAAGGGAGCTCCGGACACCTGGTTGGCGGCATTGCCGAACAATTTATGTCCCGGAAGGAACGGAACCAGATGCTCTGCCACGCAGATGGGACCTACGCCCGGTCCGCCGCCACCGTGAGGAGAGGCGAACGTTTTGTGCAGATTCAAATGGCAGACATCCGCACCGATAAAGCCGGGATTCGTCAAGCCTACTTGGGCATTCATATTGGCGCCGTCCATATATACTTGCGCACCGCAGGCGTGTATAATGTGGCAGATTTCCACAATTTCCGTTTCAAAGATACCGTGTGTGGAAGGGTAGGTGATCATCAGGGCGGCGAGGTCTGCCTTGTTTTCTTCCGCTTTGGCGCGCAGGTCGGCCATATCCACGTTGCCTTGTGCGTCGCAGGCGCAGGTCACGGTGGTAAAGCCTGCCTGGATGGCGGATGCCGGGTTGGTGCCGTGTGCGGATGCAGGTATCAGTATTTTATTGCGGTGCCCTTGTCCTATACTTTCCAGATAGGCGCGGATGACGCGGAGTCCTGCATATTCGCCTGCCGCACCGGAGTTGGGTTGCAGGCTGACGCCGGCAAAGCCGGTAATTATCTTCAGTTCTTCACTGAGGTTGCTTATCAGTTCGCGGTAACCTTCGGCCTGGTCTTCGGGCACCAGGGGATGCATGTTCATGAATTCCGGACGGCTGAGCGGCAGCATCTCTGCGGCGGCATTCAGTTTCATGGTGCACGAGCCGAGGGAAATCATGGAGTGTGCCAGTGAGATGTCCTTGCGGTCGAGACGCTTGATGTAGCGCATCATCTCCGTTTCCGTATGGTATTTGTTGAATACTTCGTGTGTCAGATAGGTGCTTTGGCGTTTCATCTCCGCGCTGATGCTGCTTGCCATGGGTACGTCGCTTGCCTTTTCCCAATCCCTTCCGGCGGCAATGGCAAAGATGGAGAGCAGTACATTGACGGCGGCTATGTCCGTAGTTTCGTCAATGCTCATGCCTACGTCCCCGTTCTTGAAATAACGCAGGTTCACTTCCTTGCTTAGAGCGATGGTACGTATCTGCTGTGCCGAAATGGTGTCGGGCAGTGCAAAGCGGAGCGTGTCGAAATATTGTGCATTGACCTGCTTGTATCCCAGTCTGTTGATGCTCTTTTCCAGGAATACGGCAATGCTGTGGATGCGTTCCGCAATGGTGCGGATGCCTTCCGGACCGTGATATACGGCATAGAAGCCTGCCATTGTAGCCAGCAGTGCCTGCGCGGTACAGATGTTGGAAGTCGCCTTTTCACGCTTGATATGTTGCTCGCGGGTTTGCAGCGCCATGCGGTAGCACAGCTTGCCGTATTTGTCTTTCGACCAGCCGATGATGCGTCCCGGCATATTGCGCTTGTACTCGTCGCGGGTGGCAAAGTAGGCTGCCGACGGTCCGCCGTAGAACATCGGTGTACCGAGCCGTTGTGTGGTTCCGAAGACGATGTCGGCCCCCCATTCTCCCGGAGGGGTGAGCAGGGCAAGGCTCAGAATGTCGGCGGCAACGGCCACTTTGCAGTTGGCTGCATGGGCTTTTTCCACGAAGGCGCGATAATCTTCCACGTTGCCGGCGGCGTTGGGATATTGCAGTACGCAGGCGAAGATGTCCGGTGTGAATTCCATTTCATGGTATTTTCCTATACGCAGCTCGATACCTTGCGGAATGGCACGGGTAGTCATTACTGCCAGCGTCTGCGGGAAGACGGCTTCGTCAACAAATACCACGTTGGCGCCCGATTTCTGCATGTCGCGCGGACGCAGGGCATACATCATCGTCACGGCTTCGGCTGCGGCAGTCGCTTCGTCCAGCAGGGAGCAGTTGGCAAGGGGCATGCCGGTGAGGTCGCATACGGCAGTCTGGAAGTTCATCAGGGCTTCCAGGCGTCCTTGTGAGACTTCGGTCTGATAGGGGGTATAGGAAGTGTACCAAACGGGGTTCTCGAATACATTCCGTTGGATAACGGCAGGAGTGATGGTATTGTACCATCCCATACCGATATAGGTTGTGTAAAGTTTGTTTTTGGCAGCCAGCCCTGCAATATGTTGTCCGAATTCGTACTCTGTCATTGTCTTGGGCAGAGCCAGCGGTTCTTTCAAGCGGATGTTGGCAGGAATGGTTTTATCAATCAGCTCGTCCAGGCTTTTCACTCCTATTTTTTGGAGCATCTTCTCCTCGTCTTTTTCGCTGATGCCGATGTGGCGGTAGGCCAATAGGTCGTTTTTCATGGCTGTAATGATTTAAAAGTTTGCTGTATATTTACCGGAAGAACGGATTCTCCGCTTTCTCTATTCCAATGGTTGTCGGTGCTCCGTGTCCGGGATAGACAACCGTGTCGTTGGGCAGGATGAACAGACGGCTGCAAATATGCTCTATCAGTTCGTCGAAGTTGCCGCCGGCAAGGTCGGCACGGCCGATGCTGCCTTGAAACAGTACATCCCCCGAGAACATGCAGTGGTCTGCCGCGCAATAGTACACCAGGCTGCCCGGCGAGTGTCCCGGCACATGGATGGCTTCCAGTTTAGTATTGCCGAAGGTGATGATGTCTCCATCGTGCAGGTAAGTGCCCAGGGGCACGGGGGCCTCCTGCAGTTGGAAGCCGAACATGCGGCTTTGTTTCGGCGCTTCGTCAATCCAGAATTCATCGGCCTGGTTGGCTTCGGCCTTCAATCCGAACTCTTTCAGCATGAAAGGATTGCCGAAGATATGGTCCAGATGCAGATGGGTATTCAGCAGATGTTTCACATTCAGCCCATTCTTGATGATGAAGTTTTTCAAGGCCTGCTTTTCTTCTTCATAAAAACAGCCCGGGTCAATGACGACCGCTTCATTGGTTTCGTCCCAAAGCACATAACAGTTCTCCGGGAACATATTAAACTCAAATCTCTTTATTTTCATATTATGTATTTAGATTTATCCCCCTACATATACTACTTTCTTTGTCTCGAAGAACTCCTCTTCAAAGAACTCCTTCAGGTCCCACAACGTGGTCTTGTTCTTGACGGGCATGGTTTCGTTCCCCAATTCGCCCCCCTTGAGGCAAATTAGTCCGTTGGGCAATGCATTCTGCTGTTTGGAGGAGATGTTCTTGCGGATAATCTTCAGTAGGTCTGTCAGTGGCATCACGGCACGGCTCACCACAAAGTCGAACTTCCCTTTTTCCTCTTCTGCGCGGGCATGGCGGAAGGTGACGTTTTTCAGCCCGATGCTGTTGGCTATTTCGGAGGCTACGCGTACTTTCTTTCCGATGCTGTCCACCAGATGGAATTGTACTTCGGGGAAAAGGATGGCAAGCGGGATCCCCGGAAAGCCTCCTCCCGTGCCGAGGTCCATAATTTGTGTCCCCGGTCTGAACCTGATTACCTTGGCTATGCCCAGAGAATGCAGCACATGGTGTTCGTACAAGTTCTCTATATCTTTGCGTGAAATGACATTAATCTTAGAGTTCCAGTCCAGATAGAGGTCGTAGAGTGCGGCAAACTGCCGTTTCTGTTCTTCCGTCAGGTCCGGGAAATATTTGAGTATTAAATCCATTGTGAATTTTATATTGATAGACAATTGATTACAGTTCCTATTCGCCGTCTGTTTTTATAGCGCTGCTCAAGGTGATGAATTCACCGTTCATCAGAGGAGCTATGTCCTCATAAGACAACGTGATTTTGGTTGCTCCCATTACGTATGGGGCAATTTCATATACATTATAATAGAAGGTGATTCCCGTTGAGTCCAGGTAGAAATTCTCGATGGGCTCCAGATCGCCGGTGGTGGCGTAGCCCATGTCCTCCAGCTCTTGGCGGGTGCTGACGTTGTTGTCTGCCATCAGCTGTTTCCAAAGCAAGTCGGTCAGCGCTTCCTTATAGTCGCCTTCAAAGAGGTCGTCCAGGCGGATGGGGCTTAGGGTCTTTAGGTCGAGGTTGAGGAAAGTGGACATATAGATGCCGTGTGCGCCGCCGGTATATTCATTGTAATCTATACGGTAGGTCAGCATCAAGGTATTGCACAACTGCACGTGGCTTTCGATTCCTTTATAATAGGAATACCAGGCTCCTATGCTCTGCTCGTCCTGCTTGTCCTCCTCGTCTTTCTTGTACATCGGCTCCAGGTCATTGCGGTAGTCGCTGACATATTTCTCCGTATATTTCTTGACAGCTTCTTCGGGTGTCATCGCCATGTACTTGTCGCCGAAGCAGGCAGAGAGGAAGAAGGTGTTCAGACTGTCTTTCAGCCTCACGTCGGATGACTGGCTGGCGTAGGCAACGTTGAGGATGAGGTTGCAGGCCGGCTTGGCTGTGTCTCCGAAGAGATGTACGGTTTCGTTTACTTGTATACTGTCGAACTCCAACGCGTATGCGTTTTTGTTCACGGTGTTACCGCAAGAAAAGAAAAAGCCGCTTGCCGCAAGCAGAAGGACAAGTAGGCTGACAGTTTGCTTTTTCATATTGAGTTTCGTTTATAAATCAACATATCAATCAAAAAACTTTATCGACAAATATAGAACTTATTAACGAACTGCACACATAAAAAAGGAAAAATTAATTCCGGCAAACGGTTAAAACTTTCTATCTTTGCAGCGCTTATGAAGGAACTCCGTTACATACTGGCTGTACTCTTTTCCTCCCTTATCATTATAAGCGGAGTGGGGATTTCTGTAGTTCAGTATTGCTGTGCCGGATGCGAGACGACACAAAGTTGCTGCACCTCCGGCTGTTCCAAATGCCATCATGCACATCGTGGTTCACAAAAAACGTGCAAGGATACCGGTTGTACAGCCGTCTACTACAAGGTGGATTTCGTGAAGCATGCACACGAGTCTGCTTCGTTCGTGCCATCCCTTACATTGTTTTGTGAGCAACTGCCGTTGTTTGATTACTCCTTGCCGCAAGTGGCCTGTACTCCGGAAGTGCATTTCGGGGCACCGCCATATGTCGTCGGTTCGCGTCATTATCTGGCGCTCTATTCCACGCTTCTCATTTAGTGTTGTTTTATACGGGGCAATGACATGAATTGTCCGGAGGGAACTGTTTGTTTTTTAATCACTTCTTTAAGTATAAAACAGAAATGAAATATAGTTTGATAGCCATCCTTCTGTTCTCTTTCACCGCCTTGCAGGCGCAGGTAAAGGGAACGGTAAGGGATAATTTGGGCGACCCGATTGCAGGTGCCAACCTCTTCTGGCAGGGAACCACTCAAGGAACCACCACTTCGGCGGACGGTACCTTCTCCTTGTCCAAACCCAATGACAAGCATATGCTTGTAGTCAGCTTTATCGGTTTTGAGAACGATACGATACACGTCAGTAACCGCAATGAGACGCTCGACATTGTCTTGCGCGAAGGGGTGGAACTGAGCGAGGTGAATGTGGTCAGCCGTAAGTTGGGCACCATGAAGCTGCGTAACAGTGTGATGAACGAAGATATGATAAGCAGCGCCGAGTTGAGCCGTGCCGCCTGCTGTAACCTGGGAGAAAGTTTTGTGACCAATCCTTCGGTGGACGTCACTTACTCTGACGCCGCCACCGGTGCCAAGCAAATCAAGCTTCTCGGCTTGTCCGGTACGTATGTGCAGATGATGACGGAAAATATCCCCAACTACCGCGGCTCTGCCGCCCCCTACGGCTTGGGCTATGTCCCTGGGCCGTGGATGCAGAGCATTCAGGTGAGCAAGGGCAGTTCGTCCGTGAAGAACGGCTATGAGGCCATCACGGGACAAATCAATGTGGAATTCAAGAAACCCCAGTTGCCCGAAGCCGACTGGTTCTCCGCCAACCTCTTTGCCAGCAGCACCAACCGCTACGAAGCCAATGCCGATGCCACGGTGAAACTCTCCAAACGTTGGAGCACCTCTTTGCTGGCGCATTACGAGAATGAGACCAAAGCTCACGACAGCAACGACGACGGCTTTGCCGACATCCCCCGCGTGGAGCAGTACAACCTCTGGAACCGCTGGGCATACATGGGCGACCGCTACGTGTTCCAAGCAGGCATCAAAGTGCTTACGGAAGACCGCAACAGCGGACAAGTCGGTCATGGCAAAATGCCTCTGACAGACCCTTATAAGATAAGTATAGGCACCGACCGCTACGAAGCTTTCACCAAGAACGCCTATATATTCAACAAGGAGAAGAACACCAACCTGGCATTGATTCTCTCCGGCTCCCTGCACAAGCAGGATGCCTTGTACGGACGGAAAATCTACGATGTGGACCAGCACAACGCTTATGCCTCCTTGCTGTTCGAGACGGAACTGACCAAGCGTCAAAGCCTTTCTGCCGGACTGAGCTTCAACTATGACTCCTACGACCAGCACTACCGCCTGGACAATGACGCCGCACAGCCTTTGACGAAGAAATTCACCAAAGAAGCCGTCCCCGGCGCCTACGTGCAGTACACCTACAACTGGGACGATAAACTGGTGCTGATGGGCGGTATCCGCGGCGACCATAGCAGCGAGTACGGCTATTTCGTCACCCCGCGTTTCCATGTGAAGTACAATCCCAACGAGTATGTACATTTCCGTCTTTCGGCAGGAAAAGGATACCGCACGAACCATGTGCTGGCCGAGAATAACTACCTGCTGGCAAGCAGCCGCCGGATAGACATCGCCAAACGTCTTGACCAGGATGAGGCCTGGAACTATGGCGCAAGCACTTCCGCCTATATTCCCTTGTTCGGCAAAACCTTGAACCTGAATGCGGAATACTATTACACGGATTTCAGCAAGCAGGTGGTGGTAGACATGGATACGGACCCGCATGCCGTTCTGTTCTACAACCTTCACGGCTGTTCCTATTCGCAGGTAGTGCAGGTGGAGGCAAGCTATCCGTTCTTCCCGGGTTTCACCTTTACCGCGGCTTACCGTTGGACGGATGCCAAGACGAATTACAACGGAGAGCTGATGGAGAAACCCCTTACCAGCAAATATAAAGGTTTGCTGACGGCTTCCTATCAGACACCTTTGGGATTGTGGCAGTTTGATGTAACTTTGCAACTGAATGGTGGCGGGCGCATGCCGGCTCCATACGAACTGACAGACGGCAACTGGTCGTGGGAAAGGCGTTATGGCGGCTTCGAGCAGTTGAGTGCCCAGGTGACACGTTATTTTCGCCGCTGGTCTATATACGTCGGTGGCGAGAATCTGACGAACTTCAAGCAGAAGAACCCCATCATCGACGCTTCCAACCCCTGGGGAAGCAATTTTGACGCTACGATGGTGTGGGGACCGATGCATGGGGCAAAAGCCTATGTAGGTGTCCGTTTTAACTTGCCGAGAATATAATATTATTTATTAAATCAATAGCGAAACAATGAAAACAAGAAGATTTTTAATGACTTTGGCAGTTGTACTCTTCTGTGCATCTGCCGCAATGGCGAAAGACATCCGTACAGCCGTGTTCAAGGTAGCACAGATGAAGTGTGAGAACTGTGTAAGGAAGATAAACAATAATATCCGTTTTGAGAAGGGACTGAAGGACTTCCACACAGACCTGAAGACAAAGACGGTAACCATCACGTATGATGCCGACAAGACCAATGTGGAAAAGTTGAAAGAAGGTTTCCAAAAGTTCCATTATGAAGCGGAGTTTGTCAAGGAAACCAAGCAGGACGATAAGAAGTAATTGAACAAACTGCTCATTCCAGTTGTTGCTTTATTAAAGCGGAACAACAACCATCTAAAAAATAAATCGAATGAGCAATATAATTACTAAGGCACATCCCGTGCTGGATATGCACAGCACGGGATTGCGCGTCGTCGGTGCATGGCTTTTTGCCATCGTGCTGATACTGTTTTCTACAGTCTTTGTGCATATACCCTATACCCGTGAAATACAGATGGTACTGGCAATTCCGGTACTACTGTTTTTCGGCGCTCCTTTTTATGCCGGTGCCTGGAAGGGAACCCGGTCGGGCCGCAACAATATAGACCGTCTGGTGGCACTTACCACCTCTGTGGCTTTTCTGTTCAGTGTGTTCAACACTTTCTTCCCGGATTATTGGCTGGGCATCGGGCTGGAACCGCATGTCTATTATGGGGTTGCCGCCGTCATCATCGCCTTTTCCCTGACCGGCGAGTTTATGGAGGAACGTGCCCGGAGAACTGTGTCGGCAGCTATCCGCCGGTTGGGAGGCTGGCAGCATAACGCAGCCCGCGTACTGCCGGAGAAGCAACGCATTGACGACCGTGTTGCCGAGCTTTTTGTCCCGGTCATTCTCATCATTTCCCTGCTGACCTTTTTTATATGGGTGTTCTTCGGAGGCATAGATGTAGTGTCACACGGTCTGTTTGCCGCTTTGTCCGTATTGGTGGTGGCTTGTCCGTGTGTGGTAGGGCTGGCCACTCCAGTAGCTTTGGCGGCGGGCCTCAATAAAGCTGCCCGCAATCATATCCTAATCAGGGACACTTCCGCTTTAGAGCAGATGCGCAATGTGGATGTGGTGGTATTCGACAAGACCGGGACCCTGACAGAAGGACATCCTACGGTAATAGGCTGGCTGTGGGCGCAAGGGCAGGAGGAGCATTATAAAGATGTACTGCTTGCTGCCGAGTCTACTTCGGACCATCCTCTGGCAGAAGCAATCGTTACGGCCCTGGAAGGGGAGGAGCAGGTTATCCCTGCCCACCTGGACGGTTTTGAAAACATTACCGGAAAAGGTGTCAGAGTGGCCTATCAAGGTGCGGAATATTGGGTAGGAAGCCATAAACTGCTGAAAGATTATCAAGCCAATTTGTCGGATATCCTGGCCGATATGCTGACACAATATGAATCGGACGGAAACAGTATTGTCTACTTTGGGCGTGAGAACGATTTACTTGCCGTTATTGCCATCAAGGACCAGTTGCGGGTGACTTCTATGGAAGCTATCCGGGAACTGCGTACCCAGGACATCGAGATATGCATGCTTACGGGAGACGGTGAGCGTACAGCTTCTTCCGTGGCCGGCAGTTTGGGTATCATGCGTTTTGTGGCCGATGCCATGCCCGATGACAAAGAGGATTTCATCCATAAGCTGCAGCTTCAGGGTAAAACGGTTGCCATGGTAGGTGACGGCGTGAACGATGCGCAAGCCTTGAGCTGTGCTGATGTAAGCATTGCCATGGGAAAGGGGACCGATACGTTGATGGACACCGCCATGATTACTCTCAGGACTTCAGACCTGCTGCTGTTACCCAAAGTTTTCCGGTTGTCTCGCCAGACTGTGAGCCTCATGTACCGGAATCTGTTCTGGGCTTTCATCTATAATACAGTAGGTATCTTTGTCGCAGCCGGAGTACTCTATCCCGTCTATGACATCCTGCTGAGCCCTGCGCTGGCAGGTGCTGTCATGGCTCTTTCCTGTGTATCCGTGGCTTTGAGCAGCCTTCGTCTGAGTTCCAGGTTCTGACGGCTGTATTCTCAACTGTTCCTATACTCCAGCGGACTCATGCCCATGTGCCTCTTGAAGTATTTTCCAAAGAAGGAAGCACTGGGGAAGTTCAGGGAATAGGCAATCTCCTGAATGGTCATATTGGTTGATTTCAGCTTGGCTTTCACGTCTACGATGACGACGTGGGCGATGATGTCCAATACATTTCTGCCGGTCACCTGCCTCACGGTGGTGCTGAGGTGTTGCAGGGAGATGCCCAGTTTGTCGGCATAGAATTGCGCGCGGCGTTCGCGGGTATAGTTTTCGATGACGAGCTGCACCAGTTCGCGGCATATTTCCTCTTTCCGGCTCTTATTCCCTTTTTGCATCTGCGGACGGTGGCAATACATTCTGTCTATGCCGCTGAGGAGCATGTTCAATGTGCTTTGAGCCATTTTAGTATCGGGAGGATAGGGACCGGTCGTGATGCGTGCCCATAGGGCAAAATAGTCCTTGAAGTAGGAGGCGACGGTAGGGTTGACAGCCAGTACCGGATACTCCAGTATGTTGGAGAAGGAGCTCAATGTAGACTGGATGAGGTTGACTCCATTGAGGCAATGGGAAGAAAACCCCACGAATCCCAGGCACACTTTTTCCTTTTGTTCGTAAAACTGTATGATGGTTCCGGGAAGCAGGGTGATAAAATCCCCTTGTTTGATTTCCGTATCCATCAGGTTGATGGATACCGTGATGGAACCTTCTATGCATAGTGCAAAGATGCATGCTTTCAGGCGGCACGACTGTTTGTATATGTTTAGAATGTCTTCCGTTACTTCAGTCCATGCAATCATGTCTACTGGCAGGTCGACTTGAGGAAATTCCATACGCTTTGTCGTTTAGAGTTCGCACAAAGGTAATTCTTTTCCGGGAAAAAGTAACGGAAGACATTCTGTTTTTAAAATGAAATGTTCTTTTTAGAATTCAAAAAAGTGCTATATTTGCTTGCATGAAACTGGAAATATCAGATTGGGACATGATTCCTTATGCCGGGGCATGGAGCCGGCAGACGGAATGGTTTGACGCACTTGTACATGCCAAGCAGGCAGGAGAGGGCTATGTCAATCATATTGTGCTCTGCGAGCATCCCCATGTCTATACATTGGGACGTAGTGGGAAAGAAAGGAATATGCTGCTGGGAGAAGAACAACTGCGCAGGATAGGGGCTACGCTCTATCATATTGACCGTGGCGGAGACATTACGTATCATGGTCCGGGACAGTTGGTCTGCTATCCTATTCTGAACCTCGAGGACTTTTCTTTGGGGTTGAAGGAGTATGTGCATCTGTTGGAAGAGGCGGTAATCCGTGTTTGTGCTTCGTTTGGCATCGCGGCCGGACGCCTGGAGAAGGCAACGGGTGTATGGTTGGAGGGCGATACTCCCCGTGCCCGTAAGATTTGTGCCATCGGCGTGCGCAGCAGCCATTTTGTTACCATGCATGGATTGGCACTGAATGTGAATACCGATTTACGTTATTTCAGCTATATCAATCCCTGCGGATTCATAGACAAGGGTGTCACTTCTTTGCAGAAAGAGCTGGGACACGAGGTGCCGATGGAAGAGGTGAAGGAGTGTCTTTGCAAGGAACTGGTAAGTCTTTTGTCATGAACTACCTGGCACATATATTCCTTTCCGGTTCGAACAGAAAAGTACAGTTGGGCAATTTTGTAGGGGATGCCGTAAAGGGAAGTTCCTATAAAAATTATCCGCCGGATATAGCCAAGGGGATTCAGCTTCACCGCGCTATTGACGACTATACCGACCATCATCCGGCAGTTTGCGAGGTGGTGCATAGGCTTCAACCTGAATTCGGACGGTATTCGGGGGTATTGCTGGATATTTATTTCGATTATTTGCTGGCTTCCCGTTTCGAGTCGTTCTCCGGAGTTTCCTTGAGGAGGTATACCCGGACTTTCTATCTTTCCCTCCTCATCAATTACCGCTATCTTCCGGTACGGTTCAAACGTTTCATCTGGCATTTTATCCTGACCGACCGTTTGCGGAAATACGCCACTCTGAACGGAATAAGAGAGTCTTTGAACATCATGGTGGAATATCATCATATTGATATATCCGTAGATAAGGCAATTTGTTACCTTAAAGAGCACGATGAGGAACTGTTTGCTGTGTTCCAGCCATTTTTTATTGAATTGCAGAGGTTTTGCGCTGAATATCAGCATAATTATAAGTCACAATTTTAAGGACGAAGAAGGAATGAATATCGTGTCGGCAAGGAATTAATATCCTGCCGACACGATATTTGTTTTTTGTATCACACGTTGTTGATTTCCTGCATGACATGTTATTGATAGCTTGTGCCCTGTGGAATCAGCTTCCCGTACTCCGCTTCTCCCTTGCCAGTACCGAGATGATGTACCCTCCCTTGCTGTTCACCTTGTTCCAGTTTGTTCCATTGAATATTTTCCAGACGTAGTTTCCCAGCCTGCCGTAGTCCGATAACTTCAGAATCTTCCTGATTTCCTCCCGGTCGGTGATGTAGAGCTTTTCCAGATTCAGCATGAGGCATTCCAGGTTGTGCGTATTCCTGTTGTAGGCATATCCGGGAATGTCTAAATCAGGATTTCCCTGCGCTCCTCCGCTTTCCCCGGGGGGAGTAAGAGGGGGAAGTGCTCTACTTTCTTTTGCTTTGCTTTCTTTGCTTTGTTTGGAATTACATGCATTTTCGGGGAAAATGTCTGCATCCTGCGTGCAATTTTCCCGTTTTTGCGTACAAGTCTTGTCCTTGTCCGGCTTGTCCTCTTCCGTCTCTACCAGCAGATAGGGCAAGGTGGTGAGGTCTCTTTTCCTCCGTTTGGTGGCTTCCAGCCATACCTTCTGTATTTCGGTAGAGGTCAGCACCCCTTGTTCCCTATAGGTTTTGGGGTCGAAAAAGACTTTCTCCACCAGAATGTCCACGATTCCCTGCATCTCCTGCTCGTTGATGTCCCTTCCTGCCTTGTTGGTGAACAGTGTGCATTGCTCCGCGTTCCATTTCAGGTAATATCCATTTTCCTTGTGTATCTTGCACAGCAGTTTCATTACCGCCGCCGTTCCTTTCAGTCCGAACTTGGCTTCCACCAGTTCCACTGCTATCTCTTCGAATAGATTTACTTTGAGGGGGAAATATAGCATTCCCCCATACATCATGGCCATTGTTTTTAGTGTTTAATGATTAGTGATTAATGATTAATGGTTAGCATACGGGACTCCATTCGAGGAAGTTTTCCAGCTGGAAGGTTTTCCATGCCTGCAGTTCCACGTCCCAGAAGGCTATGGTGCTTGTGACTCTTGTGATGTCATAATCTTTTCTGAAGTCTGCCTTGTAGGGCAGTAGGGTGGCTTTCGCCAGCCTGAATGTCCCGTCCTGCTTGTGGTAGGCTATGAGTGCGTGTCCGTATTGCATGTGGTCTATCAGGCTTTCTATCCGTTGGGTCATCCATGTGGCGCATGTTTCCGTATAGCTCTTTTCCAGCATGATACGTATTTTCCATAGGTTTTTCAGTGCCTCGTGAAGTGGGGCGTGCTTTGTCAACTTTCTCATCTTGTTGTTTTTAAAATTAATAATTGTATTAGTTTGGCAGGAGGTACGCTTGTATATAAAAAAGATGCCGCATTCATTGAGAAAGCGGCATCTGCAGGCGGTGTGGCTTCATCCTTACCAAAGTGGCGGCAAAGGTAAGTGGTTTATTCCTTAAGTTGTTTATATTTAATTATTGTCAATAAGTTTCGTGGTTTCTGCCCTTTTTTGTTTTATTCCCTATATCTCTCCTGCTACCTTCATTTCCCGCCACACTTCACCGAACTCTTGTATTATAGTATTTTCTGATAGTCTTTTATAGTCTGGCGTTCTGAAGTCGAAATGTGAGTATGCCCATTGTGCTAATGCCTTGTTGCTTGTCGGCTTTTCTTCTATAAAGTATCTTGATTTTTTCCATAGGATGATGTCTTTAATGACTTCTTTCCTATATTGTGGCAGTATTCCTATAACCTCCCCACTTGAGGGACGTCCTACTCCTGCTTTAGGAGCTGATATGCCGTGCTTTACATCCGTTTTAAGGGTGTCTCTTTTTGTTTTTTTTCCTTACTTTGGAGTGTCTCTTTTGCCTTCATTTTCTAATGTTTTTGGGTTAATAATTAAAATTACTGTAGTTTGTAAAATAAATGCAAAGGTATATCAAGTTTTTTGTTTTTGTGGAGTAAGGATGGAGATAAAAAGCTGGGTTTTATCCTTATGATGGGTTAATGCGTTGATATATAAATGGAAATGACTTTGACTTGGAAGTGTTTTTTAAACGTTCGTTTAATGGACGCAAAGATAAGACTGTTTTTTATATCCTCAAAATGTTTAATAAAAATATTTTGGAAAGCCCATCATATTCCAGTTTAATATACAGTAATTCAGTGTATTAAGTATCTTATTTAATATTTAAAATTTCCATTCCCTTTTATTAACTTATTCCCTATTTCATTTCCTGAAATTTGACGTTCAAAAAACGAACGTTTAAAAAACGCTTTTTGTTTGTAATCCGTTCGTTTATAGTCTCTTACCAAAAGGTAATGACGAACTGCAAAAAAACTGTTGGCAAGAAGGGCACAATGCTTGCTGTATTTTACATAAGGTGCTCGCAAATGATTGGATACCAGGTATATACCGAGGGTTCAAAGCCCCAGAGGAACACTCTTTTGTGAACAAAACAACGAAAATGGAAACGGATAACGAGGTTGAAGTCTGGCATGCCATGCGTGCCACATACCGCAGAGAGCTTGATGCGGTGCATCTTCTCGAGAAGGAGAACCTCGGCTGTTTTGTCCCCATGCAATATAAGGTAAGTATCCGTAAGGGTAAGAAAGTCCGTACTTTGGTTCCCGTCATCCGTAATCTGGTTTTTGTCCATGCACGTCCTTCCGACGTACAGCGTGTTAAGTCTCAAATTACTTATTTGCAATATATAACCGATACCCGCAGTGGTCAGAAGATAATTATTCCCGACCATGAGATGCAGCGCTTCATCGCCGTTGCCGGAACCTATAACGACCATTTACTTTATTTCCAGCCCGAAGAGTTGAATCTGTCGAAAGGAACTAGAGTCCGTATTACGGGTGGTGACTTTGCAGGTCAGGAGGGCGTTTTTCTGAAAGTAAAGGGTGCACGTGACCGCCGTGTGGTTATAGAGATACAAGGTGTCATTGCTCTTGCCATGGCCACTATCCATCCGGATCTTATAGAAGTGATCAAATAACGATTACTATGTGTAGGATGTGGCGAAGTATCTTTTTCCTCTTTAGAATCTAAAATCATAAATCTGAAATAATATGTCTCTTTTAGAAGAAGCACTTCTCCTTCAGCGTGCCGCGCACGATCTGATGTATTTGGGTATGGACGGGAGTCCTATCTATAGTGATGACTTGTCGCGTCGTAATGGTGAAGTTTATCGTTTGACTACAACTTTATATAATTCCGGTACTTGGGGCACTACAGTGGAGGAACAGGCCGATGTATGTCTCGCTCTTTTAATGGGTTACAGTGCCTCGTTTGTCGACCACGGTGAGAAACAGCAGCATGTGCAGGAGGTTCTGAACCGTTGTTGGGATATTCTGGATACTCTTCCAGCTTCACTACTAAAGTTACGTTTGCTTACCGCTTGTTATGGTGAAGTGTTCGACGAATCTTTGGCTGATGAAGGTCGTACTATTATTGCTTCGTGGGATTCGGCATTACTTACTTGCGAGCAGCAAGAGGCTATTGCAGAATTTCGGAATGTGATTGATAATCCTTATTCGTGGGAATATGTAGAAGAATAAAATAAAGAAGTCTTCTATCATTTTATCATACAGAGCAGAGCCGAAGTATTTCTACCCTTGCCAGAAGAGGGAAGATTATTCGCTTACGTTCAGAATAACAGAGCGAAATAACAGCTTTATAATGTTTATGTACTTACATTTGCAGTATAAATATTACATCCTCTGAAAAGGTATATATCATGTTTGGGATGTTTACTGACCTTCGTTTTTCTAGGAATAAAGAAAAATAAATCATAATAAAAACTCCTAAAATAAAATCATGCAAACATTTTACTCTTTAGATACAAATGTATTAAATCTTGTTGCACTGTTAAAAGCGCATAATATCCGTAAAGTCGTAGCTAGTCCAGGGATGACAGATGTCAACTTTATAGTGAGTTTGCAAAATGATCCCTATTTCGAAATGTATTCTTGTATAGATGAGCGTAGTGCTGCTTTTATGGCTTGTGGATTGGCAGCTGAAAGCGGAGAGCCTGTTGTAATAACATGTACCGAGGCGACAGCGTCAAGGAATTACTATCCAGCCTTGACAGAGGCATATCATAGAAAATTACCTATTCTTGCTGTTACAGGGTTACATGATTATTGTCTTATAGGTAATCTTGAACCTCAGGTTATAGATCGTAGTATTTCACCTAATGACACATTCAAACTGAAAGTACATTTGCCCCTTGTCAAGGATGAAAAAGATGCCAAGTATAGTGAATTTCTTATCAATAAAGCTTTGCTTGAACTGACGCATCGCGGTGGAGGTCCCGTACATATAAACCTGCCCAGTTTGTGTGAAATGACTTTCACACAAAAGGATTTGCCTCAGGTAAGAATTATTAATCGCTACACTCTCACTGACAAGCTGCCTAATATTGAGGGGAAGAAGATAGCTGTATTCTGCGGTGTACATGCAAAATGGAGTAACGGCCTGGTCTCAGCTGCTGAAAGTTTCTGCGCTACACACAATAGTGCCATTTGGGGGTGTGCAGCTTGCGGATATAATGGCAAATACAAAGTGTTAAGTACTGCTATGGGGCTTGATCATTTTAAACTTGAAATGAACGGTGATATAGAGACCTTGATACATATCGGTCAGGAATCTGGTGACTTTAATATAAAAAGACTATTTCCATCGTTGAAAGAGGTGTGGCGAGTAGATATTGATGGTGAGCTTAGGGATCTGTTTGGTGAGTTGACCAAAGTGTTCGAAATGGATGAAAAGAATTTCTTTGAATATTATTCAGCATCGAATAAAAACTGTAATGACAGATATTTACAAAAGTGTCTGAATTACATAAAGAAAGTGGAATCACATAAACCTGATTACCCTTTTTCCAACATCTATGCCGCATCGAAGATTGCTCCCAATTTGCCGGAGAATAGTGTTCTTCACTTAGGATTAAGCAACACTTTACGAGCTTGGATGCTGTTTTTGACACCCGAATCTGTTTACACTTACGCAAACCTTGGAACGCGAGGTATTGATGGTTGTGTATCCACAATGTTAGGAGCTTCTCAAGTACATAAAGATAAAATCTACTTCGGCGTGTTTGGTGACTTGACATTCTTTTATGACTTAAATACTATCGGTAATCGTCATGTAGGTAATAATATACGTATCATTTTGATTAATAATGACGGTGGATGTTTGTTTAGAAGTTGGGGACATCGTGTGTTAGGAGAGGAATTCCTGAATAAGTACATTGCGGCATCGGGTCATTTGTGTGGAAAGTCTAAAAATGTGGCTTGTCATCTGAGTGAAGATATGGGATTTGAGTATTTATCGGCAAACGATAAGGAAAGTTTTGAACTGTCATATAAAAGGTTCATTACTTCAGAATTTACCGACAAACCAATGTTCTTCGAGCTATTTCTAAATCCTGAAGATGAGTTGGAAGCTTTTTCACTTTCATGTGAATTACTTATGCCAGAATGGAAGAAGTCTGTAAAAAACTTATTAGGTAAGCAGGGAGCGGCTACAGTTAAAAGAATGTTTGGCAAATAGCTGATGTTACCACCTCCTTATATTGTAATTGAATACATCTTGTAATAGTAAATGAGTATCCAGAATACTACAGATAATAAACGTATAGCCAAGAATACATTGTTCCTTTATTTCAGGACGTTGTTGATGATGGGCATCACACTTTATACGAGCCGCGTAGTGTTGGCTACCCTCGGTGTTGATGACTTTGGTTTATACAATGTTGTAGGTGGGGTGGTGGTAATGTTTCAGATGTTTAGTGGATCGCTATCATCTGCTATATCCCGTTTTATCACATACGAACTTGGTAGAACGGTTTGGACTGATGAACCTTCAACTAAGGTACGGCAGAGACTGAATACTATTTTCTCCACCTCGGTCAACATCCAATTGCTTATAGGATTTGTGCTGGTTATTGTTGCAGAGGTAATAGGGGTATGGTTTCTGAATACCTATTTGAATATCCCTATTGGGCGTGTGGAAGCAGCCAACTGGGTTATGCAGTGTTCAATATTTACATTTTTCGTCAATTTCATTTCTATCCCCTATAATGCGACAATAGTTGCTCACGAACGGATGTCTGCTTTTGCTTATATCTCCATTTTGGAAGCTGTGATGAAATTGTTAATTGCTTATTTCCTATTTATATCACCTTGGGATAAATTGATATTCTATGCGATACTCTTATTAATAGTTTCTATTATCACCCGATTTACTTATTCAGTCTATTGTTCCCGACATTTTTCGGAGGTGTACTATCGTTTTGTACTAGATAAAGTATTATTCAAGCAAATGGCGGGTTTTGCCAGTTGGAACTCTTTTGGTTCTGTTTGTGGTACACTAAACACGCAAGGATTGAATATGATAATGAACATTTTCTTCGGCGTAGCGATGAATGCGGCACGAGGTATTGCAGTGCAGGTAGAAACAGCAGTGACAACGTTTGCCTTAAACTTTACTATGGCGCTCAACCCTCAGATAACAAAGAATTACGCTTCTGGGAATATCGATGGTATGATAAAACTTGTGGAGCGTGGCACTAAGTTTTCATTCTTCATTATGTATCTATTTGTAGTACCTATAGTGATGGAGGCTGACATGCTGTTGAAAATATGGCTTACTGAGGTACCTGAAAGTACTGTCACATTTGTCAGATTCTCAGTCTTTGCGGCATTAATAGATATGATGGCAACCCCCTTGGTCACGGGTGTACAAGCTACAGGTAAGATAAAACGGTATGCTATAGAGGTGAATATGGTAAGTATCCTCGTCTTCCCATTGACCCTTCTAGCTTACTATTTGGGCGCAAAAGCATACATAGCTTACGTTGTACTTATCTTTATTCGCTTATGCCTTCATGTTGTAAGATTGCGTAATCTGAAACTATTAATAAACTTTTCCGTGTGTGAATTTATTTGTAGAGTGTGGGGTAGAATCTTAGTGGTGGCTGTTACCTCTTTTGTAATCCCTTTATTGCTATATATGAATATGGAGCAAAGCATATTATCTTTCTTTATAATAGTGGTAGTCTCTCTTTTATCAACATCTCTATGCATATGGGTGCTTGGAATGGATTATTCAGAGCAGTGCTTTATTCGTAAACAAGTTGTGAGAATAGTAAATAATAAACTATTGCATAAAAAATGAGAAACAGACTTCAGCCCCAATTGATTCTAGGTACAGGAGCTTCTGCACCTAAAGAGCAGGATCATCTTTATGGCATCGTAAGAACAGCATTGGCTAATGGTATTCGATGTTTCGATACAGCACCTAGCTATAAGACGGAACAGCTTTTGGGTATAGCATTGCATACTTGTATGAAAGAGATGGACATAAAACGCGAGCAACTCTTCATTCAAACTAAAATAGATGCTTGGCAAATGCAGAATGGAAATATTGAGAGATTTGTCGACGATGTGCTTTGTGACATGAAAATTAGTTATCTTGACTCTTTACTCATACATTGGCCTGTACCTGAATATATGGATGAGACATGGAGTAAAATCATTCAGCTGAAGAAGGCATCGAAAACGAAAAACATCGGCATCTGTAACATTAGAATACGGCAATTGCTCGAATATGAAAAATACGATGTGAAGCCAGATATAATACAAATAGAGCGGCATCCTCTTCGTACTTGTTCGAACGAAATTGACTATTGCCATGATAATAATCTGTCGGTTCAAAGTTACTCACCACTTTGTAAAATGCATCTCAAATTGAGGGAGAGTGAAATCATAAAAGGTATTGCTGAAAGAAAGCGGCGATCTGTTGGGCAAATCATACTAAGATGGCATATTGATACTGGTGTATGCCCCATATTTACTTCCACAAAAACATCACGTGTTGAGGAATATTCGCAGATATTTGATTTTTCTTTAAATGAAGAGGAAATAGGTCAAATATCTTCTTTGAATGAAAATTATAAAATGTATTTAGAATCAATCGCTGCACCTGGATTTTGATATTATGAGGAAAAGAAATCTAAAGAAGTTTGTATTGTCTATTCTTTGTATTGTTTTTGCATTAGCTATTAGTCTTGGTCATTGCGTCATAGCGATATGCATTGCATTTTTAATAGCATTTCTTATTTGCAATGATATGATAAAGAAAAAGCAAAATAAACAACGAATAGCATTTGGTATATATAGTGATATTAGGAATGTTGATTGTCTTGTTATAGGCGATATTATTAATCTCACAAATATTATACCGATAGGCAGGAGCTTTATTCAGATTACAGCTGTAGGTAGGAGCTTGGAAGCCTCTTATGAGATACTTAAACATACTTCGAGCATATTGAGGGAGAATGGAGGAGAGGTATATTTAGTTACAGATGAGAATATTCAAAGAGAAAAATTTTCGGTGTTTGATATTCAGTGGTTACATCCGATTACAATCCTGAAATATAATTTGTTTCATCTTGAAAGAAAAGCTCGATTTCCATTATTTTTTGCACCAGTCAAATCCTTACGTTTCTTACTAAATATTTATAAATCAGGTCAAATATTAGAGTCTCAATTACCCGATGATAATTTGTTTACAGAGATTGCTGGGTTCTGTCAAGCAAGAGATTTCAAACTGCATATAGTAACTGTTTGTTAGTGTCCTATGTAAGCGTCCAAAAAAGACGTATTGCCTTTGCCGCTTAACTACTCTATCTTTGTTCTGTACCAAAAATATGTTAGCGTCCAAAACTGACGTATAGTATAAACTTTATAAACGAGCAATCTTTGCTTTGGTTAAATCAAAAGCAAAGTTTATGTATAGTTACAATGATTTCATCATCTCCAATTGCAGGATGCAGGTTGTGTCCGTGCTGGATTATTTCAAGAGATTCTTCAGCGAGATTGTTAAAGGACGTAGGGATTATGAACATTTATTGCCCTTGACTATCGGATTGAACTAACAACAAATCTTAAAAATCAATATCCTTTTTGACGTTATTTATTAGGAAACCGCCTTGTGGCGGCTTTCCTTGGGCTATGCGACAAAATTGGACACTAACTGTAGAGGTGTCGGATTTGCGATAATATATTATGAACTATTATGGTTTGTGGTAGGAGAGAAATGTTACAATATCAAAACAAACGATTTTATGAGTGTTTTTTCAAAGATAATAGACAAATTCAGATATATATATTGGTCGAGACAAGTTGGATCTCATGATGGTTATTTTAGTATACAACCAAAATGTGATGTGTGTAATCCTAAATGTCTACATTTTGGAAAGAATGTAGCAGTAGGCGAATATACCTATTTGGGTCCTGTTATAGAGGAACATGGTCGTAGATATTCTCCAAGTATTGCAATTGGAGCTGGTACATGGGTAGGTAAGCATTGTAGTATTGCTGCAATCGATAATGTGACTATTGGCAGAAATGTTTTGTTTGCTGGATATGTACATATTACAGATCATTCTCATGGTTATGAAGATATTAATATGCCTATTACTCCTCAACCACTAATAAGTAAAGGGCCAATAATAATTGATGATGATTGTTGGTTGGGCTTTGGTTCTGAAATACTCTCTGGAGTACATATTGGTAAACATTCGATAGTAGCTGCACGTGCTGTTGTTACTAAAGATGTACCGCCATACACTATTGTAGCAGGTAATCCTGCGAAAATTGTCAAACAATATAATTTTGATACAAAGCGATGGGAAAAAGTTCAAAAACAAAGAAGTACATAGATATATCAGGTTTTAATATACGACAATCAAATAGAGGAAATGCGGCCTTAAGTTATGGCTCTCTTGGTTTTCTTCAAGAGAAAGGACTTATTGAGGAGGAGGATGAATTGATTTATTTTCAGCCATTTCTAAATATATTTAGAAAATGTAATCTTATCATTAGGAAAGAGTCGTATTGCATTAACGATAGAACATGGAAACGTACGATAGTACCAGTCTTCTATTTAGAGAAACTACTCGTGATGAAGTATGGTTTGGTAATACCTTTTACTGCATTTGGAAGATATATTAAACATGTAAAGTATGAAGCGGCAGATTATGGAGGCGATGGTTTTTCTGATATTTATGGGGAGAAAGATTTTCTGAGCCGAATGAATCAAACATTTTTGTTATGGAAAAATCATATACCGCTAATTATGCTACCACAAACACTTGGACCATTTGAAAAAGAGGAAAATTTTCAAGTGGCTTTAAAAGTGATGAGATATGCAAAAGAGATATATGTACGAGATGCAAAGTTTGCTGATTTATTGAAAAAGTATAATATTTCGTTTACTCAAACCAAAGACCTCTCTTCATATATGGTATCAGAGCCATGGGATATAGTTATTAGGGATAACTCTATAGGGTTAAATGTCAGTGGTCTTGCATATTTTAATAATTTTCATGGCTTGGAGGGACAGTTTGATGCTTATCCAGAGTTGGTGAATTCTATAATTAAGCATTACAGGGATAAGGGCTATACAGTATATTTGATACCTCATTCTTATACTTATAATGTGCCTGATGATAACGACGATATGGAAGCTTGTAGAGAAGCATATAATAACTTATCAGACAAATTCAATGTAGTACTTGTAGATAAAGATATGACTGCACCTCAAGTAAAATATGTAATTAGCAAAATGAAATATTTTATTGGCACTAGGATGCATGCAAATTTTGCAGCTATATATACTGGAGTACCTGTATTTGGAATTGCATATAGTTATAAATTTCAAGGAGCATTTGATGCCAATGGGCTTGATGGAAAGAACCAGACAGAAATGATTAATAATCTCAAATATGAGGATATTGATAAATATATTGCAAAAATAGACAAAGCGTTTAATATTTATGATAAAATATGAATTGGAATATAATTGATGTTAAATCTGTAATGGATTTTCGAGGATATCTCTCTTCAATAGAAGAAGAATTTGATATCCCATTTAAGATTAAACGCATATTCTATATGCATCACATAACTGAAGATAGAGGTGGTCATGCTCATATTTATACTGATCAGCTTATAATTCCTATATGTGGTTCTTTCAAGGTTAAGTTATTTGATGGTAAAGATAGTGAGGAGTTCTTCTTGAATGATTGCACTAAGGGGTTATATGTTCCTCGGCTTACTTTTACTGATTTGTATGGTTTCACCTCAGATGCAGTATGTTTGGTTTTGGCAAGTACCCATTATGATATGAGTATGTCACTTCGAAGTATGGATGCATACTTAAAATATTTGAATGAACATGGTAAATAATCAATTGGAAGGAAGTTTCTTCTTCTCTTCATTGACAGATAAAAATCAGTTTCAATCATTTCCTTCATTTAAGCAGTGGTTTACTGCTCATTGTAAGCCTGAGGAGTTTCGTGTGGAAACAGTTCGTCTTGATGCTCTTGAGAAGTGGTGCTTTGATACAGAACGTACTCGTTTAGCACATGAGTCGGGCCGATTTTTTTCTATCGAAGGAATTCATGTTGAAACAAATTTTAATGGAGGCCAGTCGTGGGATCAACCTATCATTAATCAGCCGGAGATTGGTATTCTTGGTTTCATTACTAAAGTGTTTAACGGTGTGCGTTATTTTCTTATGCAGGTAAAGATGGAACCTGGAAATATTAACACACTCCAGATTTCTCCATCATTACAAGCTACAAAGAGTAATTTTACAATGGTCCATAAGGGTAAGCGCCCGGCATATCTTGAGTTCTTTAATGGAGAGAAACGAGTTAAGGTATTGACTGACTGTTTGCAAACAGAACAAGGTGGTCGCTTTTTACGCAAACGTAATAGAAATATTGTAATTGAGATTGAGGATGATATTGAGGTGCGAGACGAGTTTTGTTGGCTTACAATGTATGAACTGAAGAAACTTATTCGTTGTGATAATGTTCTCAATATGGATACTCGTTCTGTATTGTCGACAATTCCACTTATAAAAGAGGAGATTGCAAGTGTTATCTGCAAGGATATATCAATTTTGAATAGTTTGAATCTTTCTGACCTCGGGAAAAAATATGTGAACTCTTATATTACCAACAATTCTTGTAATTCCATTGATCAAATTGTATCTTGGTACACTCAGCAGAAGGTGGACTTTGAAATGAGTGTAACAAAAAAATCTCTTTCAAAACTGGAGGGTTGGCGTATAACTGATTATACCATTGAGAACAGTGAACGTTACTTCTCTGTAATCGGTGTAAAGGTTTCTGCTGGTACACGTGAGGTCTCTTCATGGATGCAACCTTTGATAAAAGATGACGAAATTGGAATGCTGGCATTCGCAGTTAAAGAAATTAATAATGTACTTCATTTCTTGGTACAAGCAAAGGCTGAGCCTGGAAACATTGATATCGTTGAACTTTCTCCATCTGTGTCATGCTCTAATTACGAGTATGTAATGACGCAGCAGGTGCGTCCATTTTTGTTTGATGAGATGTTGAATCCTGCGAATACCATTCTTTACGATAATCTTCAATCAGAAGAAGGAGGGCGGTTTTTCAAGGTTCAGAATCGAAATATGATTGTTTTGATTAATAAAGAAATAGAACTTCCATCAAATTACATTTGGATGACTCTTCGTCAGGCAAAGGAATTTATGCGTTGTGGCATGTTTAATATTGAGGCGAGATCTATTATTTCCTCAATTGCTTTTACAGATTGATGACTTATGAAAATATTATTTATCGGATATTCAAATCTTTTGAGAGCGCGCATTTTACCTATAATTGATAGAACTGCTTTTCAAGAAGTTGCGATTGCCAAGTTTTCAGAGCAACACTGGGAGGGAGTGGTTTTACAGAATGAACAGATTGTTCGATATGACTCTTTTGAAGAAGGTCTACAACAGTTTGACGGCAATCTGGTTTATATTTCAATTGTTAATAGTCAACATTATAAGTATGCTAAGATGAGTCTTGAAGCAGGTTTTAATACTATTGTAGATAAACCCGCAACTATCACTCTAGCTGAAACAGAAGATTTACTTTCAATTGCAAAAAAGAACAATCTTCTATTGAGTGAATCAACGGTTTATCTCTTTCATCCTCAAATCAAGCAAATTCAGGATATTTTTCTGAGAAATGATGATATTCCCAAATTAATTACTACTCATTTCACAATGCCTCCTTTTGCTCTGGAGAATTTTAGGTATCGTAAAGAATTGGGGGGGGGGGCTATTATGGATACGTCTCCTTATGCTGTTTCTGTCGGTCGTCGATTCTTTGATTCAGATCCCATACAGGCTTTTACAATTGTCAACGAGCAGTTGGAAGACGGCTTGGAGATTGAATATAGTTTATTGATGAAGTATCCTGATGGTAAAAGTTTGATAGGGCATTTTGGCTTTAATACAGAGTATACCAATAAGGTGGTTATTATGGGGAATCGAACTAATGTAGCAGTTAATCGTATTTATACCATTCCTGAGAATTTGAGCAATACGCTTGAAATAGATAGCTTTAACAAACACACTATTGAGTATACCGAATTAGGCAATACGTTTGAAAACTATTTGAATTACATAAGTAATTGCTTGTTAAATAATTCTTATGATGAATGCTATAATACAATACTCAGTGATGCAAAGGCTCGTGAATTAATTAATATAAATATTAAGTAACGAATAAAGCAAAATAACAATGAATAAAATTTTTGTGTGGGGTTATCTTGATGAGTATCATCAGAACCGTGAGACAATCCTCAGGGCTGTTGAGGAGGTCTTTGAATCAGGCAAGCTCGTATTAGGTGATAAGGGAATTCGATTCGAAAAAGAATATGCTGCTTATTGCGGAGTAAAGTATGGAATTGGTTGTGATAACGGTACTAATGCAATTTTCTTGGCTTTGAAAGCGATGGGTATTGGTACCGGTGATGAAGTTGTTACAGTTTCAAATACTGCTATTCCTACTGTTTCTGCAATTGTGTCTACTGGTGCAATTCCGGTTTTTGTTGATATTGACCCTACTACATACTTGATGGACGTTACTAAGGTTGAAGCTGTGATTACTGAGAAAACAAAGTGTATTGTGCCTGTTCACCTCTTCGGGCAGTGTGTTGATATGGATCCTTTGATTGCAATAGCTATGAAATATAATCTCAAAATAGTGGAGGATGTCGCTCAGGCGCAGGGGGCAGAATATAAAGGTAATAAGGCTGGTTCAATGTGTGATATTTCATCTACCTCTTTCTATCCGACTAAAATTCTTGGTACATATGGTGATGGTGGGATGATGATTACTAATGAAGAGAAGTATGACAAAGAGCTCCGCCGTCTTCGTTTCTATGGTGCAGAGAAAACATACTATGCAAATGAGCATGGCTTCAATTCCCGTCTTGACGAGATTCATGCTTCTATCCTCTTGACAAAGTTACCCCACCTTGATGAGTATATTGCTCGTCGTCGTGAGATTGCAAGGATGTATGATGAACTTCTTGCAGATACTGATTTAATTCTTCCAGTAGAAAAAGATTATAATAAACATGCCTACTATCTGTATGTTGTACGTCATCCAAAGCGTGAGTACATTATGGAGGAACTTAAAAAAAATAATATTTTTGTTAATATCAGTTACCCTTGGCCAATTCATATAATGGAGGGTTATCGCTATCTTGGCTATAAAGAGGGTGATTTCCCTGAGACAGAAGCAGCAGCTAAGGAAATCTTTTCGTTGCCGATGTACCCGACATTGAAGGATGAGGAGGTTAAGTATATATCTGAAGTCCTTCATGGAATTTTAAAGATCGTGACTAATATTTCGGATGAAGAATAAATAAGATTCAATTCATAAAATCAAAAGAGATATTTGATGAAATCAAAAGCAAGGGTTATAGCCATGTATTTACCTCAATATCATCCTATCCCTGAGAATGATAAGATATGGGGTAAAGGTTTTACAGAATGGAACAATGTAGCTACAGCACGTCCATTGTTTCGTAATCATCACCAACCTAATATTCCTGCCGACTTGGGCTTTTATGATTTGCGGCTTCCTGAAATTCGTGAGCAACAGGCGGAAATGGCACGACAAGCTGGTATCGAAGGATTTATGTATTGGCATTATTGGATGGGAAGTGGTAAACGATTGCTAGAGCGTCCTTTTGAGGAAGTGCTAAATTCAGGTAAACCGAACTTTCCTTTCTGTCTTGGTTGGGCTAATCATAGCTGGAAAACATCTACATGGACCACTATGGGGAATTTCTCGAAGGATGGTATGATTTGTGAGCAGACATATCCTGGGGATGAAGATTATATTGAACATTTCTATTATTGTCTTAAGGCTTTCAACGATTCTCGCTATATAAAAGTAGATGGAAAACCTTTCTTTCTTGTTTATGATGCAGGTGCATTACCTGATAGTCACCATTTCTTTAAATTATGGAATCAGTTAGCTATTGATAATGGATTGCCTGGAATACATTTTGTAGGACTTAATAAAGCTAATGACTTTGGCTACCGGAAAGTTCTGAGTCTCGGATATAATGCTATTGCACATGGGGGCATTTGGGAACCATGCCAAAAAGTAAAAGGTTATTATAAGAAAGTATTTCTACAAATTATCCGGCGGCATTTTGATTGGCTGGCACCTTTAGATAAATACAAATATTCAGAAATAATAAAATATACATTTGACGAAACGGATAAATGGGATAATGTCTATCCATGTTTACTTCCAGGTTGGGATAGAAGTCCACGAAGTGGGAGAAAAGCTGTTATTGTATATGGAAATACTCCTGAATTATGGAAGAAACATTGTGAAGAGGCACTAGAACTAGTTTTACACAAGCCTAGAGAACATAGAATAATTATACTCCGTTCGTGGAATGAATGGGGTGAAGGTAATTACGTAGAGCCAGATACTCGATGGGGGCATGCATTTTTAGACGCTTTACGCGAAGTACTATATAATGAATAGTATTTTATTATTGAATAATTATTTATTCAAATAGAATATCGTAGATGTTAACTCTCAATAGTATTATCAATAAATTATTTAAGTATTATCTTATCCTTTTTGGGACTTTCTTTATTATAGGATGGTATTACTTTCCACCTTTTCATAATGCATTTCTACAGGTTTTATATTGTTTGCTAGGGTATATTATTTGTAAGAATAATATAAAATTATCTGTGGGAGGTTGTGTGTTTTCAATATTTGCATTTCAATTGATGTGCATATCGCTGACTGCGGTAATTAATTGGGAATTTTATAACGACATTTTAGGATTTGACCCGCAAGATGCATTGTTTTATAGAGAATGTGGAGAAGACTTTGGAGATAAAAGTTATATTTTATTTTTTGTTTGGCTGTATGCAATTTTTCCAACGATAGATGATTGGGGATTTCCAACTATAGTATGGTCACTCTATCATGTTTTCGGAGGTTGGGGAAGTGTTATGTTGTTGCTACTAAATGCCTTAGCCGTTGCTTGGGGTAGTTATCGGTTATATGGATTGTCACAATATTTTGTTAGCAAACAGCAGGCTAAACTAATTGCTTCGATATGGGGAATAATGCCTTATTCGGTGGTTGTAGCAGCTGGTGGTACAAAAGAAAATTTTTTTGGTTTAATTGTAATAGTTTTTTTTTATTACCTATATAGGCTGTATTATCATGGGGGAGCTGGCAATATATTGATGGTAGTTTTGTCGGCTTTTGGGATTTTCTTATTTAGATTAGCAAATGGGTATGCTGCCATCATCTGTATATTGATTATTTCATTGATTAAAAAGAGGTTTGTCCTAGCACATTTTAAGGGGCTTGTTGTATTTGGAGTAATAGTCTCAGTTATTGTATTTCCCCTCGTACTCTCTTTACTTATAGAACAAAGAGGATTTGATTCTGATATATTCTCGTCTGGTAATGCTGCTAAAGCAGAAGAGGTAGGAGGTACTATTGGTTTTGTTGTAAATTTCATATCTAGTTTGATAGGACCAATTCCATGTATGATATCATCTGATGTGGATAAATTGCAACATCTTACTAGATATTCATTTGTACCATTTATAAAGATATTAACTTCATTTTTTTTCTATTATGCGCTGTTATCTGTTTATAAAAGAAAAAGAGTGATTTTTATGCCACTCATAATATTTGTTATTATAAACATCCTTATGATTACTGTCTCTTTTTTTGGTTTACATGTGAAATTTCAATGGCCTCATATGCCGATTTTTATTTTAATAACCTTTTGGGGCTATATGGAGTACTGTAAGAATCATGTGAAAATAGCGTATTATAGGATATATATAGTTGCAGTTATGAGTTTAATCTTTCTTTATAATGTCAGATAGTTTTTAAACGTCCCATGATGGCATCCTATATTCTCCCTTTATCTTGCTTTACTTTTACTGCATATCTTGAAATAAAGACAATAAGTATAGCAATAGTGGTTTCGATAATTTGTAGTTTCAAAGCCGGAAAATACTATGTTTGGTATACTATCAACAAAGTACCCAAGATTGTGATTTACTGATATGAAAACTAATAAATTAAAAAAATAACTCTCATTCTGACATGTCTTGTAGAAAACCTCTCCACTGTGATTCTTAGGAAGTGTCGTGTCAAAAAGTGAATGTTAATTAATTCTATCATGATAGAGAATGGTAAAATATTTGAATTAATAAAGTCTGATTTTGAAAGATATAGTTGTTATAATTCTACTTTTCTTTCTTTCTTGAAAACATATCTTACTGTTCCTGGAGCAAGATTCATGTTTTGGTTTCGGTTGGCATCCTCTAATTCTTTGTTTTTAAGATTGTTATTTGGAGGAATAGCTCGATTTCTACTAAGGCATTATCGGTTTAAATATGGAATAGAAATTTATCGCGGAACACAAATTGGCCCAGGTTTTTATATTGGTCACTTTGGAGCTATTGTAGTAAATAGAGATGCAATTATTGGTGAAAACTGTTCCATACATCATTGTGTTACAATAGGCATAGCTGGTAGTGGAACGAATCGTGGTGTACCAGTTATAGGAGATAATGTAGATATTAACCCTGGTGCGAAAGTTTTTGGGAAAATAGTAATAGGTGATAATGTAACTATAGGAGCTAATGCTGTAGTTAATAAGTCAGTGGGCGACAACGCTGTAGTTGCTGGTGTCCCCTTTAAAATCATAAAATTTAAGGACTATGTCAATAAGTAAACACAAAAATTAGGGCTCATAATAGGGATATTTATTTACAATAAAAACTCAATGGTTATGTACAACTGTGAAGAACTTGAACTATTTTATTTCCAATATCAGATGTGAGTAGCCAATGATAAAAGAACTTTTATGTGTATGTAAAACGGTAACAATTAGTGATTTATCGTAATTTGAGTGCTTGCGATAATTATAATAATAGTTTATATGAAAATACTGTTATTCGGAGAATTTAGTGGATTATTTACCTGCCTGAAAAAAGGGCTTGTCGAACTAGGTCATGAAGTATATTTTGTTTCAGATGGGAATGGATATAAAGATTATCCTGCTGATTTTAGGTATGATTCTCATAAATCGTCCAAATATGGAAAGTTGCGCTCTACTTACAATTTTATAAATTTGTATTGTCACAAATACTTGTTAAAAGGATATGATATTGTTTATTTAATGGACCCATCGCTTATAGCTAGACGTACTTTCTTAAATGCACCTATTTATAGATATATAATAAAGCATAATAAAAAGGTATTTCTTTGTGGTGCGGGCGATACGGCTATTATGTCTGACTTTTGGTATAATTCCTCTCAAAAATATCATTATTACATAGAGGGAATGCTTGAATGGGCAAAGAAAATGAATGGAAGTACTTTATTAAATAATGCCCAGATAAAAGAATGGGAAGAGGAGCTACTTACTTCCGTAGAGGGGTATATTCCTATTTGGTATGAGTATGCAGAACCTTTTAGACATTATAAAGCATTTATGAAAGCTGTTCGAATACCTATTTCCTTTCCAGATTTTGAATATCAACCGAATATTGTAAAAAATAAGATTGTTTTTTTTCATGGAATATCAACAAGACCTCAAGCTAAAGGAACCCCATTAATTAAAGAAGCTTTTGCGCGTATGGAAAAGAAATATGGCGATGTTGCTGAATTTATTTGTGCGGGTGGGTTGCCATTTGATGAATATATGAAATTGATTAGTCGGATAAATGTTATTCTAGATGATGCTAATAGCTATTCTATTGCAATGAATGGACTGTTCTCTATGGCTAAAGGTAAAGTTGTTATGGGTGGAGCTGAACCAGAAGGAAATAAGGAGTTAAGTATAGAAGGAGTAAATCCTGTTTTTAATTTGAAGCATGATGTTGATCAAATATGTGCGCAAATAGAATATATAATTCAGAATAAACATAGAATAGAAGAATGGGGTAGGACTTCTCGTATTTTTGTCGAGAAATATCATAATTATCTTGACATAGCCAAAGAATACGAATTGATATTTGAAAAAGCATTAGAAGAATGAAATCCAAGGTGCGTATTGCCATGTACCTCTTTAAATATCATATGATTAAAGAGAATGATATGCTATAAGAATTTTACTAATTTAGGTTTTTATGATTATAGTTCATTTGAAATTCGTGAAGAATAAACAAAAAGCAGAAAAGGCAATTAGTGTTGAGCCTGATACATGTTACGGTCACCTATTCTTGGGTTACATGGTGTTTTAGGAAAATAGTTCCTACGTTTAAAATCGGAAAAAATATGAAGAAAATTGCATGTGTAGGTTATCACGGTACTGGATCCGGCGTAATTGATGATCTGTTTAGAGAATTTGATAATGTATATCATGGAACTTATGAAGCAGAAGTGCGATTATTACATGATCCAGACGGAATTTCTGATTTAGAATACCATTTAGTGGATAACCCCCACCGTCTAAGTTCAGGTATTGCTATAAAGCGTTTTATAGCATATTGCAAAAGTCAAGAACGTCAAGCCCAAAAAGTGTTTGGAAATAAGTGGATGAAGTTAGCAACTAAATATGCTGAAGATTTAGCGTTGATTAAGTATTATGGATACACGCAAGGGGATGTTGAGTTAGCTTCCGATTGGATTAAATTTAAACTACTCGTAAAAAAGGTAATAAACAGGCTTAAACCGAGAAGATATAGATATGCAAGTTGGCATAACTATTTGCCAGACATGCAAACATATTATTCGCTACTAACAGAGGACGTATTTCTTGATAAGACCAGGCGTTTTGTAGAGGAACTATGTAAAATTGCTAATAAAGATAAGATGGAATATGTCATGTTGGATCAGTTTATATCATCAAGTAATCCCGAACGTTGTTTAAGATACATTGATGATATTAAAACTATCGTAGTTGATAGAGATCCTAGAGATTTATTTATCAATCAGATATTATGTGGCTCTCCTGTACTTCCTAAAGAAGCTTATCAGTTTTGTATAATGTATAGGAATATAAGAAAACTATATGGAGCACAATGTAAAGACCAATTTATAATAGTTCATTTTGAGGATATGATATACAAATATGATGAATATGTGAACAAGGTATTAGCTTTCGTGGGTATTGATTCCAGCCATCATATAAATCCGAAAAAGTATTTCAATCCTAATGATTCGGGAGCAAGAACAAAATTATGGATTCAATATCCAGAGTTTAATGATTCGATAGCTATTATTGAAAAAGAACTGGCAGAGTTTCTATACTCATTTCCTGAAAATATATCTTTTAGAGTTATTGACCAAAAAGCTAATAATCATCATCTAAAAGGAAAGTCATGAAAAAAGTAATCACATATGGTACTTATGATTTATTGCATCAAGGCCATATTAACCTATTACGCAGGGCAAAAGAGCTTGGCGATTATCTAATAGTTGGTGTAACAAGTGATTCGTTTGATCGTGGAAGAGGTAAGCTTAATGTACGTAATAATGTTTTAGAACGTGTAGAAGCGGTAAGGGCTACCGGTTTCGCAGATCAGATAATTATAGAAGATTATATTGGGCAAAAAATTGATGATATTAATAGGTACGATATAGACATATTTGCTATTGGCGATGATTGGTTTGGAAAGTTCGATTATTTAAAAGAATACGCTAATGTAGTATATCTTCCTCGTACAAAAGGTATTTCATCAACTAAGTTGAGAGCACAAACGACAATCGAAGTAAGGTTGGGTATTATTGGCTGTGGCCGCATTGCAAAGCGTTTCCCTTCTGAAGCAGACGTCGTTAATGGTATTAACATAGTTGCAATATATGATACCAATTCTGATGCAGTAGAGAGTTTTTTTCAAAAAACATCAAATGCGTGTGTATATAGGAATTTAGATGGTTTTTATGATGCCATAGATGCTGTTTACATTGCAACACCACATTTATCGCACTATAATTATGCCAAACAAGCAATTCAAAGGGGAAAGCATGTGTTAGTTGAAACGCCTATGGTTTTAAGTGGAGAGCAAGCAAAAGAATTATTTAAGTTGGCAGAAAATAATAAGGTAATATTAATGGAAGCTAATAAAACTGCCCACTGCCCTGCTTTCAATCATTTGATGGTGATGATAAAGTCTGGAGTTATAGGTGAAATTGTAGATATTAATGTTTCAGAGTCAAAACTTTGGAATGATGATATGAGTTTAAGAGAATTTGATCGAAACCAAGCTGGAGGATCTTTATATGAATTAGGAAGTTATGCCTTACTTCCAATAATTAAATTGCTTGGTTGTAATTATGATAATATAAATTTCTATAGTCGTATTCAAAACGGTATAGACATGTTTACAAAGGGGGTTTTACTTTACAATCATGCAGTTTCTTCATTTCAAGTTGGGTTAGGAGTAAAAACAGAAGGAAATCTTGTTATTTCAGGTTCTAAGGGATACGCTTACGTCCCGGCTCCATGGTGGAAGACTGATTATTTTGAACTTAGATATGAAAATCAAAATATGAACCAAAAGTTTTTCTATAAATGGGACGGTGATGGTCTTCGTTATGAGATTCAGGAATTTATATCGTGTATTGTGAATAAGCGATATACAACTGCAAGGTTAGATAGAAATGAATCAATATGTATGGCAAATATTATGAATTTATTTATGGATCGCCACAATTTTAATGAGATATGAAAAAAGTTTTGGTAGTCGGAGGAGCTAATGGAATCGGTCTTAGTATAGCTACTGAGTTTGCAAAGCGAGATGATGTGGAGATAGTGCATATTGTAGATAAATCTATTATCGCAGAACGATTCTATAATTCGAAGTTTGATTGCCATCAATTTGACTTAAACTCTGTTGATTATAATCTTTTTAATGAGTTTCAAGATATAGATATATTAATGATAACAGCAGGTTTTGGAAATTTGCAGTTGTTTAAGGATGCAGATGATGATTTGATTATTAAATCATTCAATGTGAATACAATATCAGTTTTGCGTATAATAAAAATATTCTATAATAAAATAGAGGCTCAATCAGATTTTTATTGCGGTGTTATGGTCAGTATTGCAGGCTTTATGTCAAGTCCCTTTTTTAGTATATATGCTTCAACAAAAGCAGCTCTAAGAATTTTTATTGAAAGCGTAAATGTCGAATTATTAAAGGCTGGCAGTAACAACAAGATATTAAATGTCAGTCCTGGTAGTATAAAAGGGACTAGCTTTGTTGGTGGAAATACAGATTTAGATGTTACTGCTCCGTTAGCTAATGAAATAATTCATCACTTATTTAATAAAGATGATTTATTCATACCCTTATATGAAGAAGTCTTCAAAGATGTATTAGATAGGTATAATAAGGATTTTCGAGCCGAAGGAAACCATAGTTATGAATACAAAATTATATCAGGGAGAGCTAATAAATGAATACTTGTATTATTGATAAATACTTAAGTCAGAAAATATTGATGACCGGAGTCTATTATAAAAATAATCATCCAGGTGGTATATCGGCAGTCGTACAGTATTGGGCTGAATATATAGAAAATTTGCAGTATTATCCTGAGTTTAAAGAGGGTTCAAATGTTGGAAAAATATGGATATTTGTGACAACATTATTTTCATTGTTCTTCAGACTATTATGTGATAGGTCAATAAAAATAGTGCATATACATACAGCTGATTATACTGATTTTAGGAGGAATTCTTTTATTATTAGCTTGGCCAAATTGTTTAGGAAAAAGATAGTACTTCATTCTCATGGCGCTACTTTTGTTGAATTTTATTCAAATTCAGGGCAAAAGAAAAAATTCTGGATACTTAGGATTTTGGATAAAGCAGATGTAGTTATTGTATTGTCTGAATCATGGAAGCAATGGTTTATGAGTATAGGTGTTTCGGAAGGCAAACTAGTAATTTTGCATAATATTACAGCATATCCTCAGGTAATGCAAGTTGAGAAATCTGAAAAGAAAATTAGATTATTGTTCCTTGGTGAGATTGGTGAGAGAAAAGGCGTTTTCGATCTTCTTAGGGCACTATCGCTTCATAAAGAGGAATTGAAGGATATAGTTGAACTCCATATTGGAGGTAACAAAATGGAAGAGGAGCTAAAAACGGCTATTTGGGAAGGAGGGCTAGAAAAAAATGTTTTCTTTGATGGTTTTGTTGCTGGTGAAACTAAAATAAAGCTTTTAAATTGGGCTAATGTTTTTATACTTCCCTCATTCAATGAAGGTCTTCCAATTTCTATTCTTGAAGCAATGAGCTATAGGCTACCAATTATTTCTACTCCTGTTGGCGGTATTCCAGAAGTGGTAGATGAAACTAATGGTATACTCATAACACCTGGAGATGAAGAACAAATATACCAAGCTATTAAAAAATATGTAGATCATATAGAACTGCTTGATGAGCACGGAACTAATAGCTATAAAAAGGCAGAAACCTATTTGCCCGATTATGTACTTTGCCATTTAAAAAGTATTTACGAAGGTTTGTTAATAGATTGATTACATAATATATATTATGCTTCCAAATACAGCATGGACCATTGTTAATAGGTTATAAATTAGAATGAACGAAAGCACTTGTGATTGAACTATATTCTTGAAATCCTTTATAGGGAAAGCTCACACAACGGCGTTTTCCCATATAGTATGTTGAAATAAGATGTTAACGATGTGTAGTTATGAAAAACAAAATTGTAATGTTTGCGGGTAGTCAAGGTGGACATTTTACTGAATTAATGGGACTTAAGTCTTTGTTTGGGAAATATGAAAGTGTGCTGGTTACTGATAATCTATCTGCAACACAAGAACATGAAGAGTTGAAGCCTTTCAAATATATTGAATATTCTAAAGCTTGGGCTGTTAGACGGAAGGAGATTGCGGGTATTACTAATACCAAATCGCGTTGGCAAAATGCAATGACATATTTAAAAATATTTATTGAATGTTTTCGTATTTTCCGTAAATATAGACCTGCTGTCATCATTTCAACTGGTAGTTATATTGCAGTTCCTTTATTCATAAGTGGTAAGTTGTATGGAACAAAGACTATTTTTATAGAATCTAATGCTAAAGTTTATAGTAAAACAACTACTGGTATGTTGGTTGAAAAATTCTCAGATAGAATTTTTGTACAGTGGCCAGAGATGCTGTCTATTTACCCTAATGCAGAGTATTATGGAGTTTTATGTTAAAATTTAAGCAGTATGATTTATATAACTTTAGGTACGCAACCTTGTGATTTTTCAAGGTGTATGAGAATGGTTGAAGAGCTTGTGAGTGAACTCAAAATAGATGAGCCTATTGTCGCTCAGACGGGATATACTTCTTATAAACCTGAGGGCTTTATATGTTTTGACTTCATATCTGAGCAGCAGTATCAGAAATATATTTCTTCTGCAAGAGTCATTATCTCCCATGCTGGTACTGGTGCTTTGTTTAGTTCAATTAAAAAAGGGAAGAAAGTTATTGCTGTAGCTAGGTTGAAAGAATATGGCGAGATGGTGGATGATCATCAAATAGAGATTGTTCGTAAACTATCTAACGAGGGGTATATCATTGATGGTACGCATTCGATAAGGGAAGCGTGGAAAAAAATAGAAGCCTTTACACCTAGAGGATGTGATTTCCAAAATTCATTGCCAATTGTAATAGAGAAACAGCTGGATGAATGGCTCAAATAATTTTTTTGTTAATTTATGGTCAAACAGAGAATTTAGTGTGTATTTTAGGACTGAGATATAAGGAACTGAAGATTACTCCTGTATTGATTATATGTGTTCTGCCAATGGTTTATTGTAGATATCTTTTCTCAGTAAAATAGATTTTATGAACATACTTATTACGGGAGTCCACGGCTTTGTGGGCTCCAATCTTGTTATTACCCTAAAGGAACGTCATTTCCTTTACGGGCTGGATATTGTCGCTTCTGAAAAGGAGGGGGTGATAAAGACTTTTTCCTGGAAAGATATTGAACCGGTTTCTTTTCCGATGCGGAATCTTCCTGAATTCGATGCCATTATCCATCTGGCAGGTAAAGCCCATGATACGAAGAATCAGTCTGCCGCTCAAGTATATTTTGACATCAATACCGGACTGACCCAAAAAATATTTGATTTCTTTCTGGAATCGTCTGCGAAGAAGTTCGTATTCTTCAGTTCTGTGAAAGCCGCTGCAGACAGTGTGGTGGGTGATATGCTGACTGAAGATGTGGTGCCTGCTCCGGTAGGGCCTTATGGGGAAAGTAAGATAGCTGCCGAGAATTACATCCTTGACAAGTTGAAGGTTGAGAATGGGAAATTGAAAGCTAATCCTTATGATGACAAGCAGGTTTATATCCTGCGTCCCTGCATGATTCATGGTTCCGGCAATAAAGGCAATCTGAATCTTCTTTATAATGTGGTGAGGAAAGGTGTTCCATGGCCTTTGGGGGCTTTTGAGAACAGGAGGTCTTTTACTTCGATAGACAATCTTTGCTATGTGCTGGAAGGACTGCTGACTAAAGAGGTGGCGAGTGGTATCTACCACATGGGAGATGACGAGGCCTTGTCTACAAATGAGCTGATAGCTTTGATGTGTCGGGCTTTGGACCGTAAACCGCATATCT
>ENA-OPBX01000051-OPBX01000051.1-human-gut-metagenome-genome-assembly--contig:-NODE-51-length-85196-cov-4.191412_pt1 | contig 85196 bp, 77 predicted proteins | sample MGYA00241075_ERZ501466 | MGnify/ENA primary metagenome ERZ501466 (study PRJEB25962, sample SAMEA2042633) | human gut metagenome | biome: human gut; feature: human-associated habitat; material: faeces...
ATATGAAAAAGAAATTTTTTGCTAATTTATGGTTGACTTTTCATAGCTGGTCTCCTTTCGGTGCTACCTCTTTAATCTGTAATTATAATATCACTATTCTTCGCATTTGTCAACACTAAAATTAGTGCTAAAAATATTTTATTTTTTCGTCATCCGTTGGGGCAATTTCTATTATATCACTAGGCTGCAGCCGCAATATAATGCATATAGTATTCAATGTATCTAGTGTTATACTTTTACCATTCCTTATATTGGACATAGTAGCTTGGCTCAATATTTTCTCTTTTCTTATTCTAGTACTTGTGTAGCCTCTGTTAGATAGCTCTTTGAGTACATCAATTTTGTATTTAATCAATATTTTTCAATCCTCTTTTCTATATTATATTTTTATTCTCTTATGATACTTTAAAACGTTTTTAAAGTCAACTAATAAAAATATTTTATTTTCACTAATTTTAGTGTTGACACGCACCAATATTAGTGCTATTATAATGTTAAGTTAATAAGCAATTGATTTTTTAAAGGCAAAATGATATACTATTAATAATTTCTACTAATGTAGATTAAAAAATCTCTTTGCTTATTAAACTTATTAAAAAACGGAGGGATATATGATGAAATTTGTTGAATTATCAGAGCAAGAAAGAAAAGCAGTAAAAGAAGCATTGGAATATATAGGCTACTTTGACGTAGCAGAAAGCCCGGAAATGCTTCAAGAATGGCTTAATGACGGAACTATAAGCATTGGCGCTGGCAGAAGCGGACGCGATGCCGTGTGGATTATTACAGAGTCACACGAGTCGGCAGTCTATATTGATACGCTAGAGCCTTTAAGTCAGGAAGAAATTACAAAAGAATTTCTTTAAGAAAGAGGGAAAAATGCAAAAAGTTAAAAAAGCAGCCGCACAGCTAGACAGCCGGGCGGCTGTCTCTGTATTGAATAATTTAAAAAATAATCAAATTGTGGTTGAAAACTACGATATTTTTTGCGAGCTTTACGAAAAAGCAATTGTTTGCAAGGACTGTAGCCTTGCGCCGCTTTTCTCTGACGGCTCACTCATTGTGAAACAGAAAATTAATGATGATTGTATTGACCTTATAATTAATTTTTCCGTGAATTTCACCGAAAAAGGTTCTGTTTTGGCAGATTTAGAATGCTTAAGGCTAGATTTTTTTGCCCAAAATGGGTTCAGTGAAGATAATACAGCGCCGACAATTAAGGCGATTGAAAATAGACAACAGCAATTTAAATATATTGGTAAAATAAAAATCGAATATAGTCTGGAATTAGATAATATCATAGAGTGGGAAAACTCTTTAACTAGCGTTCTAGTGCGTCGCGGATATGTGAACCCAATCGAATATCTAAATGCACAAAGCGACGTTGAAGAGATTCGCTCGAATCTAAAGGCTTGTGTAGATCTATTTAAAGGCGTGTTGATCTGCGCGGATTATCTGCTTAAACACCCGGAAGAGAAGCACAAAGAAAGACACACAAGAAGCCACAATGGGAACAATCCAAGCACCAAAAGTTTTCAAAAGCAGACTGATAGTGTTCAGGTTATTTCTTTGAATTCTTTACGATTTAAAACAGCTAATAAAAAAATAGCAAATGTGCTAAAAAGCAAAAAAATCCACCGAATAGCAGAAGGCTGGAGCGTCCGGGGACATTACAGGCATTATAAGAGCGGGAAAGTAATTTTTATCGAAAGCTTTGAAAAAGGTAAAAACCGCAGTCAAGCATCACAGAAAAAAACAAAATATCAGCTTTAGAGCAGTAAAGTGCCTGTCTTTTCACAAGCACTCTTCCGCTCTTTGAACTGCTTGAGCGTGAGCGCGTTCCCTTGGTGGCCGCGCTCATTTTTATATCTCCAATAAAAACAAATTGTTTATTTGTTACTTGTGCCTTGGCATCCGGTAAATGTTACACTCTGATGGACATATGCAGATTACACAGTCATGTTCCCATCATGCACTGTGATCACACACATATAAAGAGTAATTATTGTATATTTTGCACAAAAATAAGGTGCAGGACTGTTTCACCCTGCACCTTATAAATTCTATAGTCTCGGCTTATTCTGTTTTACATTCTGTTTTACATCCTGTTTATTTTCCATATTTTTTGCCCTTTGTAATATCTCTGCGGTTGTCTGGCCCGTCAGATCCGTCCACCAGCCCTTGCACTCATTATAATGTTCAAGCGCCTCTGTCACGTTATCAGATTTATAAGATGCATACAGATATGGCGGCTGTGGTACTCCGTCCTTGAATACCTGCATGACTATCTGCTGACGGATAAGCAGTGGACCGGTTCTCATGTGCTCCATGCCGTTCAGCTCATTCTGGAAGCGCGCAAATACCTTGTCGTTTCCATTTTCAACTGTAAAACACTGTGCCCTTATATATTTGCCGACTATAATGGGATTATCAATATTCAGCTTTGCGTTTTTAATTGCAAAACGTACACCATCCCTGTTTTTCTCGGCAAAGTAATTAGGCATCAATGTAATAATATCCGAACTGCTATACAGGGGTTCTTCATCTTCATGTATTTCAGCAGCATCTTCCGCTCCATCAATGCCTTTGTTTTCATCATTGCTTGTTTTGGGCTTACGTATCTGACCTACATATGTAATTGCCTTGTCAAGATATGACATTTTAATTTCATCCGGATCATTTTTAACGTAATCTTCACGAAGGCTCTTCAGGTACTCTAAATACTCTTCCCTGTCTTCAGTTCCCGAATATATTCCATCCAGGCGTTTTCTGTCTGCAGCAACTCCTGCCATTTTTAAAGTCTGCATTACATCATCTTCAGTCGGACTTAAAACCAGGCTTTCAGGATACGCTTCAATAAGTTTTTCAATGGCCGCCTTTACAGTCTCATTCTCCCTCATGTCCGGATAAGCATTCAGTGATGGCACATCTATTATTTTTCCCATTACAATATCTGCCTGCTCATCTTCAATACTGTCCGTTCCCTCAACATGGTAATTAATTCCAATCGCAGGGATTCCGTGAAGTCTTGCCGGGTCAATCTGATTAAATTTCTCTATTGCTTCCTCAACAGTGGAAATATTGTCAATATAAGTGCCAATGCTGTGGAACTCGCTGCTCTCTGCAACAGTGAATGTAATGACTGCATTGACAGTCTTTTTTTCAGCATCTTCGGCTTTCTTCTGCTCTTCCTGAATAGCCTGCGTATTCCCTGCTGTCTGTTGTTCCCCTGAAATTTCTGCATAACGGGCGGCAATGGTGGATTCACTTATAGGCACTCTGCCGGCGTCATTTTCTTTATACCAGGGTTTTGCAACGGCTGCATTCATTTCATCATACCATTTTGTCATACGGTCATTTTCAGGAATATTATTTCTGTTCTCATAATCATGGATTGCACTTACCTGTCGCCTGTATTCATCTGTCTGCTCTATCTCCTGATTATTCTTAGTCTCCTGCACTTCCTGCATATTCACCTCTTCCTGTGCCCTAATGATTTTATCATATTCCAATAACACCCTTTCTTCTATTTTCCGCTGTATCGCAGCTGTAACACCATACACGGTATCCCTGTACTGCCCCTGTGTCTGATACTGGGGCATCTGTACAAACCGTCCCTTTCTGCCTTCCTTTATTACTATGCCGTTAACCGTCATTCCATACATTTTGACCGATGCAATGCCTAGTTTCTGCACTACAGAGCCTGTTTTCTGGTTGAGCGGCGTAATTCTGACATCATCTATATTTACATCCGGTACACTTTCTGCAAAAAGCTTTTCTTTTGTGACCTCAAGTACCACTCTGTCTATCTCATTCCTGACCTCCCTGTCATGCGGATACACCACCCCTGAATACCTGTCTCCATCTTTTCTCTGAGGATAGGATACAAACATCATTTCTTTACCGGACTTATCGTCAAACCATTTTCTGACTGAGACCGGAAATTTAAAAATCCCTTCTATTTCTACCCATCCGGTAGCAACGGTAGATGTGTTCTTAATTGAATCAAAATCCACCCTCATATTAGCCTTTATGTTCATTATCTGTCATCTCCATTCCTTTTATTATCAAGTACATAAGCCCTTCTTAAATTGTCCATGTCATCTGTCGGTGCAAGAAAAATATTTATCATCTGCTCTTCATTCAGGCCGTCATCCATTGCATTTGAAATTATTTCTTTTTCTATTTCCTTCAGTTTATCCCAGTATCTGCCACACAGGTCTGCAAATGTATCTCCTGTCCATCCCGTCTTGTCTGTTTCTTCAGCCCTGTCAATAAATTCTTCCGTATCAACATCATGAAGAAGTGCAAGGCCTTTTATCTGCTCCACTTCCTCCTCTGACTCTTTTACGGCCTGTCTGTATAGCTCTGCTATCTCATCAACAGACCTTTTTCTGGCTGAATCAAATGACAGGTATAAAAGGTCACGCTCATCGACCTCGCATGAATATATGGTTCTGTCAGTCTTTGCCATGACCTTCAGCCGTTCAATTTCTTCCCTGTCTGTAACGAAATCCAGACATTTGTCTCTGGAAAGGGTTATATACTTGAAATTCTTTGCATCATATATGGTACGCACCGGATGTTCGTAGTCACCAAGTGCCATAGCAGCACTGTATCTGTCTTTCAGCCAGTCAGCTGCCGTAAAACCGTATTCCGGCTTATCAAAAGGTATTGCCTTGGTATCATATATCGGCGGTCTCGACTCAAAAAACACTATACATTCAGTCGGTGGCATTCTCTTAACCTGTCCCGGGGTCATAAGTTTCATTTCTACTTTTGAATACGATAGATCCGATGACTGATTCATTCCATAAGACAGACGATCATCCCTTTTATCTGCCGTTGCAGACTGAAGCATTTCTGATATAAATTCATGTGTGCTTTTTGCAAATGGTCCTGAGCCGAGATATACTGCCGTTGCAAGGTTATCCATTAAAATTTCCCATTTATCATTAGGGAAAATTGCCTTTGCCTGTGCTATTGATTGCAGCATTATTACAGCACTGATATTACGGCTTCGTATTACTCCAAGCAGTTTTTCAGTATCAGCCGGACGGGCACCGGCATAAAACTCATCCATCCAGACCTGTACTTCAAATGGCAGTGGTGCTTTTATCTCATCATCTGCTACCCTGACAAGCACATCAAAAAGCTGTGTGTAAAACATGGAAATTATCCATGTGTATGTATTAACGTTATCCGGCATGACAAGAAACAGTACTACCGGAGTTTTTCTATCATAGTTTGCTCCCAGTCCAATCTCACGGATATCAATATCATTGCCGGAAAAGATACGTTTAACCTCTGCTGTCTCACAGATATTTAACATTGCAGAGATCATAAGTGACACAGAGCCTTCCGTTTCAGCCGCTTTGCCCTGAAATTTCCGGTACGCACGCACAGGTGGATAATCAGCTCCTTTTTCCCTCTCTTTTGCTCTCATGAGCAGTGACAGCCTGTTTGTCTCTTCTCCGGTCATTTCATCGATAACCACCTCATTTTCAAGAGCCAGTAAACTCATGACATCATTATATGTAGCTGTTCTGCCATGGTCTTTCGCATCAAGCCATGCATAATAAAATACTGACTGCATCTTAAGGTCAACAGCATCATCCCAGAAAGGATCTGCAGCTGTATTGCCCTCAATTGGTCGAACTGCATCATGCCAGCTTTTTATAATTCTTAACATATCTGACTCTGTCTGAATCCATGTAAACGGATTAAACCGGTCTGACTTTTCAGGATTTTTGAAATTCAAAGACAATATTTTGTATCCGGCTTTTTCATAAGCTCTTCCCAGTTTTCGTTGTGTATCTCCTTTAACATCCAGAATGACATGGTTAGCTCCAAACTGAAGCATATTCTGGTGCATTATGGATGTTGTCTTAAACGAACCTGAAGCACCGACAACAAGCATGTTATTGTTTGAAAGTCTGCCTTTCATGCTCACCTTTACATTTTCCGATACTATCCTGTTATTCTTATCATCATCTTTATCTGCCAGCTCCCTGCTCGCTGCTTCCGGGTCAAGCCAGTCTTCGTCACCATGCTCCATCTCGCTGTGGAAGTTCCTGTAATGGATCATGTAATAATTTACAAAGAAAAACCAGCCTATAAAGCCAATCCCTACCCATGCTGGAGTCTTTGAGTTTGCAATCTTAAAAAAATGTGTGACCGCCCACAGCATCTGTGCATTATAGTCTCCTTTAAGGCTTGCAGGCGCCACATAAAGACCCGATATTATATATCCAAGCAGCAGGAAAAACAAAAGCAGGAAAGCAAATGCTGCCCATGGTGTTTTCTTCTTTACATATCTTGTTCCGTAATTTGCCATATTTCCTCCAATAAATCCAAGGTGCCGGATTCCGGTACCTTGGATTAAAATATTATACCTTCGGGTTTAATATCTTACTGTTAACACTCGGAGCTTTCGGTCTGAGATTCTTTGCATATGCCATGTTCCTTGTGACATTCTCATACTGCTTATGAATATTCTCATAGCTTGCAGTTTTTACATTTCCATTCTCTGCAACCATCGAAGGCTTGTTTTTGGGAATAAATCCCACATAGGTTCTGCCCTCATCTGCCACAAATACATTTTCAGCCGGAAGTATGAGATGCTTTTCATTTTCTCCATATGTGCCTGGGATACGTGATACAAAATACCCTTTTTCACGCATCTTTTTTGATACAGACGTGAAAGCCATGTTATCAACCAGCGTCTCCTTGTTTATCGTGACCATTTCATAGTTGCCGTCTTTCTTAAGTCTTGCGAACTCCTCACTGTCATCCTTCTGCATTACATTTACTTTAGGCCCGGGCACTTCATGCTCCTCAAATTCACTGTTTACTTTCTGATATTCCAAAGAAGCATTGTTTATATATTCATCTTCATTTAACGCTGCCGTGTCCATATATGATTCATTATCCATTTCATATATGTTTCCGGGCTGTTTTTCCTGTTTCAGCATGTCCTCCCGGTACATTTTTATCCATATTCCAAACTTGTTTCTGTCTGCGTTTGCAACTGCTATCTGGCTGTTGTCATTTCCTACCTTAAGGTCTGGAAGAATAGAATAATTCATTTTCAGTGCATTAAAGTCACGACAGGCATCCTCCAGTTCTTTTCCCTCAAACGGAAGATTAAAAATTGTATAATTTCCTTCCGTGAAATTTTTCAGATCAGTAATTTCCTTTTTTCCACCGGACATCTGTACCCTTATATGCGATGCAAACCATGACTTGAATATCTGGTCATCCTTATTCATTACTGCAATCTGTATTGTTCCGCTTTCGCCATCTACCTTGGGCAGTACGCAGCATTGCTTTAATCCTTTTTCCTTAAGCTGTTCAACCGGCGAATCAGCATCTATGCGCGCTTTTAGAATACCGATGTCATTCTGTATCTGCTTCTTTTCGCTTTTTTCCGATACGTTCTGCAGCTCAAGTTTAAGGGCTTCGAGCTGTTTTAAATCATTTACATGCTCTGTGGAAACCGGTACGCTGTATATCGTGTATTTTCCTTCTGACAGCTTTGCGAACGCGGCCAGGTCGTCCCTGGATTTTACTGAAAGATAGCCTTTATATGCCAGCCTTGCCACAAACTGAACAAGTTTGATCTGCAGCATGTTTGCTGCATATACCATCTGCGTAATACTGCCGGAACTGTTTCTTACACTCATCATCATATGTTCAAATTCTCTGTCCGTATCCATCTAGCTTTCCTCCACATCCTTGTTTCTGGTTTTTTTCTTCATGAGCCTTATTTTTTCCATCATATCGACGGAAATACCCGGGTGTATGAATTCCTCCATCTCTGCCGGTGTAACCCCCTTCTCAGCCAGGCTTAGCACATAGCTAATCTGCTCTGACTTATATCCTTCCTCTTTCAGAAGACTTATATATTCAGCTATGTCAGTTTTCTGTCTGCGTTTCAGTCTCTTACGTTTAAATGATGCTGCTTTTTCATCTTCACGCTTTACGTCAGCTGTTGCAGTTTGCTGTACTCCTGCATATGGCATGGTCACCGCTCCCTGTGGCGGCTTTATGTCGACAAACATGTCGCTGAGTTCACCTGTTTTCTTTTCGACTGTCATAATGCTCTCACCCAGCGTATTAATCTTTGCCTGTACAGCATCCGCAAGCTTTGACATGTCCTTAAGTGTATTGTTGCCTTTGCCTATAATCACTCCGCATGCTTTCTGATATCTTATTTTCCTCAGGTAGCCTGCAATATCAGTTTTTCTGTTATCAATTACCTCCTGAACATCCTTGACGGATATCTTGTCGCATGCACAAAGGTAAATTTCCCTTAACACATTTAGATTTGTTCCATTCTGCAGTGCAATATTTGTATAATCTGCACTCATGAAGTTTTCACCCTTCAAGAGCTCCATCAGGCAGTTAATTGCCTTGTCATTTTCCATTTTTATCACCTCTCCTTCAGGTGCCGGAATCCGGCACCTTTAAAGGCACATGAAATGTTTTCCATATGCCTTGCACCTCTCATATTTTTCTTTGATGTAATTTCAGTTGTTTCTTTATTTCGTTTGTCTCTGTTCTGTCACTTCTCAGATTAATGTCAGCGACTCTGTCCGCATATTTAAGCTGCGACTGGGGCATTGAGCCTTTCTCGTAAAAAGAATAAATCTCATCACTTCCTGCCGCTGCAATTATGTGGTCATACAGGGGAATGCCAAGAAGCTCACCTGCCTTTGACATAACATCTGTCACATGTATATCCTCAAGCGAAGGCTGTGATGAGCCGCCTGGGTGGTTGTGAAGAATTATAAAGCCATTGGCATTTGACAGTATTGCCGTCTTCATTATTTCCCTGGGTGATGCAATAGCTTTGTCGACTGCCCCCATTGAGCATATGCACATGTTTACTGGCTGAAGCTTTGCATTAAGACATATGACGCACATTACTTCACGGTCGTATTCCCTTAATATGTCTGATACAAATCCTACAACCTGTTCCGGTCTTTTAAGCTGTGTATCAGATATAAGTGTTTTTTCCTTCACCAGACGTATGCCAACCTGGTCTAATACATATACTGTATCACTCATTTTTCTCCTTTCCTGCCAGTCCTATCTGCATTATAAAATCTTCATTCTCATCCATTTGTTCAAGTTCCTTTAGTATTTTTCTTTTTAACATAAACATTTCAAGACTTTCCTGTTTGATTTTTTCCATGTTTTCCTCCTGCGTACCGGAATCCGGTACCTTTATATTTTTATGGTGCCGGATTCCGGCACCCTCATCATATGCTTATATATTTCTCTTTAATATCATTTCTCTGAGCCTGTTTGTTCTGTGGTGCATTCTGTGGTGTTTCTTTTCTGTCTGCATCAAGCTGGGCATTTAAAAAAGACAGTCTTTTCAGTTTTTCTGAAAGAATGTCTTCTTTGTCAAATTTCTTTGTAACCTCTTTTTCTGCCGTTTCAAGCTCTATCCGTGTTTCATCCAGTGCATCCTGCGCATCAGAAAGACGTTTTTCAAAGCCTGCCATGCAGTTGTTAAGCCTTGTTATCATTCCGGCAGGATCTGATGACATTTCAATAGTATGTTCACACCTGCCCTGCATATGTATGTAATATAAATTGAAAAACGCGTCAAACCTTGAATACAGCTTAAACCCCTTATAATCCCCAATCATGGTCCTCTCAGGTGTCTTTGACTCCTTGGCCGCTGCTATGAGTGCTGCACCGCCTTCCTTTTTGTCATCATATGGCACACCGTTAATCCTGATTTCAAAACCATCCGATAGGATTTCCTCGGGACCGCGTGTAATTATATCCTGCCTCAGTCCCTCAATTTTTTCTTCAAGCTTTGCTATCCTGACCGGGTACTCCTTATTAATTGCATCCTCAAGCCTGTATTTCTGGCTTTTGAAATTTGCTTTCAGAAGCTTCAGCTTTGCAACCTCTGTATCGAGTGTCATTTTTTCCTTAATGTATGGATTTCCAGTGGCAAGTGCCTTTACCTCTGCATATGACAGTGCAGCTTCATCCACATCGTCGCAGGAACGTACCGGAGACTTGCTTGTCATTATCTGCCCGATAAACTTCTGCTTGTTCTCGATGAGCTGCCATGAGTACGAGTCGAAGGTATTTTCAGTGACATACCTGAATATTTTCACCCGCTCATTCCTGTTGCCCTGGCGCAGTATTCGTCCTTCCTGCTGTTCTATGTCTGACGGTCTCCACGGCACGTCTATGTGGTGGAGTGCTATGAGCCTTGTCTGCACATTGGTGCCGGCTCCCATCTTTGCTGTTGAACCTAACAGAAAACGTACCTGGCCGCTTCTTACCTTTGAAAACAGCTCAGCTTTCTGTTTTTTTGTGTTGGCATCATGTATAAAGGCAATTTCCTTATCCGGCACCCCCTTGGCAATCAGCTTGTCCTTAATGGCATGGTACACGTCAAAACCTCCGTCACTGCGCGGTGTTGAAGCATCACAGAAAATAAGCTGCGTTGATTTGTCTTTTGCTGTCTCCTTCCATATGTCATATGCCCTGGCAGCACATGCATTCACCTTAGAATTCTCATTGTCAGGCAGCTCCGGATTTATGAGCCGCTGGTCAATGGCACATTTGCGTCCATCGCTCGTTACCTTGAGCATATTGTCGATGCTTGAGTCCACTCCGCCGTTTCTGATGTTTTCAGCCCTGTCTCCTAGAGACTTTACTATCTCCTGCTGAAACTCACTCGGCTTTAAAACCACATTCTCGTAATCGCATTCCGGTACAGGAAGTTTAAGCATGTCTGCAGTCTGTATGTCTGCACTCTCTTTAAAAAGGGATATAAGCTCCGGCAGGTTAAAAAACTTTGCAAATCTTGTCTTTGCACGGTATCCTGTGCCCTCGGGAGCAAGTTCTATTGCTGTCTGTGTCTCTCCGAATGTTGAAGCCCAGGCGTCAAAATTTTCAAAGCCAAGCTCCTTTAACCGGCCTGCCTGCAGATAACGCATATTGGTGTAAAGCTCAGTCATGGAGTTTGATATAGGTGTTCCGGTAGCAAATGTTATGCCGCGGCCGCCTGTTATCTCATCAATATATCTGCATTTCCCGTACATGTCCGATGCCTTCTGCGAATCATTCTGTGAGATTCCCGCAACATTTCTCATTTTAGTAAACAGAAACAGGTTCTTAAATTCCTGGCTCTCATCAACAAACAGCCTGTCAACTCCAAGCTGTTCAAATGTAACTGCATTATCCTTTTTGCCTGCATCATTAAGTTTAGCAAGCCTTACCTCCAGATTTTTCTTTGTCTTTTCCATCTGTTTGATGGTAAAATGCTCGCCGTTTGATGCCTTAGCCTCACTTATCGACTCAGTAATCTCATCTATCTGTTCCTGCATGAGTCTCTTCTGTCTTTCATCTGACAGTGGTATTTTAGCAAACTGGGTGTGTCCTATGATAACTGCATCATAATCACCTGTTGCAATCCGTGCACAGAAACGTTTTCTGCGTGCCGGCTCAAAATCCTTTTCAGTTGCAGCAAGAATATTTGCCCCCGGATACAGACGCAAAAAATCCCCTGCCCACTGTTCTGTCAGATGGTTGGGAACAACAAAAAGCGACTTGTGGCACAGGCCAAGCCTCTTCGATTCCATCGCAGAAGCAATCATCTCAAAGGTCTTTCCCGCTCCCACACAGTGTGCAAGCAGCGTATTGTCTCCATACATGACATGGGCTACTGCATTCAGCTGGTGAGGCTTCAGCTCCACATCAGGTGTCATTCCCGGAAACTTGAGATGTGATCCGTCATACGTTCTCGGTCTTGAGGAGTTGAATAGCTCATTGTATTTTTTTACAAGTGTCTCCCTTCTTTCCGGGTCCCTGAATATCCAGTCCTTGAACGCCTCCTTTAATGCATCCTGTTTCTGCGATGCAAGCATTGTCTGCTCTCTGTTGACTACACGCTTTTCGCTGCCGTCAGGCTGAAGTATCCTGTCATAGACTTTTACATCCTTAAGGTTCAGCGTATTTTCAAGTATCTGATAAGCGTTAATTCTGCCGGTTCCATATGTGCCTGTGACAAGAGGATTGAAGGAATCCGCATTCTTTCCTTTTATGTTCCATTCACAGTTTATTGGTGCAAACTTTACTGCCACCCACTCCCTTGAAAACAGTCTCTGTGGTGTGTGCAGCACATCCTTCATAAACTGCTCTATATACTCTGCGTTAATCCATGTAGCCCCAAGCCTCACTTCTATCTCTGATGCTGTAAGAGGTTTCGGCATTGCCTTCTTAAGATATTCCACATTATCGGAATATGATGCATCCCCCTGTAATGCTTTTTCTGCAGAAATCAGTTTCTTTCTTATGTTTCCGGAAAGATATTCCTCTGAAGTCTGCCAGGTACCGGATTCCGGCACCTTAAAAATAATGCCCTTAAGGTCACTTATTATTTTCTCCCGGCTTTTCCCAGTAAGCCCTTCCATATATTCAAGGTCAACAGCTGCTTTTTCTCCCATCGAAACTGACAGTGCCTCAACAGATGTATCCACATGTGTAACGGGGACAGCCTTTCGGATGGTTCTTTTTGTAAACATGTCCGCTTTGCCCGCAACCTTTCCGTCATCATCAGTCTCCTCTAGTGATGATATAAGGCTGTAGCCTGCGTCTTCCCTGAATGCGGTCTGGTTTGTCCTGGAATTTAAGTACCCGAACTTTTTAACAAAGCTGTCGTAAACACTGTTGAGCCTTGCCTGTGATGCCCTGATTTCTTCATCGGACGCATCATCAAGCTGTAATTCAATAAGCTCTGACACGCTGTCCCGTACATCAATTAGGCCTTTCATGCGCTCAGCTGTTTTTTCCGGAATGTCCTGTGGACGCATTATTGAGTTTTCCCTGTAATATATTTTTCCATTTAATGAACAGTAGGAGAAATTTTTAACTCCTGCCTCTGCAGGTATGCTTTCATCCTCAAGCTCTTCATCAGATATTTCAGTATCATCAATGGAAATTTCGCCGCGTATCATCTGTACAGCCTGTCTGAGCCGGTCTGCCAGTGAAGTGCCGGATTCCGGTACGCAGGCACTCTCCATTCCATGAGGACCGCTTACCATTTCCATTTTGCCAAGCACCATATGAGGATTGTTAACGAAATAGCTGTTCATCTCTATTCCGTTTTCATCTGTGCCGAGATGTATCCAGTCTTCATCCGTATCTATGTACATATCCCTCTTCTTTAGAAAAATAATGTCTGATGTAACAGATGTTCCGGCATTTTTAAACGCATCGTTGGGAAGTCTTATTGCTCCAAGCAGCTGCGTCCTCTGGGCCATATACCTTCTGACTGAAGGATTAGCCTTGTCCAAGGTACCCTTGCTTGTGATAAAAGCTATTACTCCGCCCGGACGCACCTTGTCGATTGTCTTTGCAAAGAAATAATCGTGGATATAGAAATTGTGTTTGTCGTAGGCTTTATCCAGGACCTTGTACTGACCGAACGGCACGTTTCCTATTGCCACATCAAAAAAATCATTCTGAAAATCTGTCTTTTCATAGCCCTTCACTTCAATGTGTGCATCAGGATATATAAGCTGCGCCATCCTTCCTGTAACAGGGTCAAGCTCAACTCCGTATAGTTTAGATGCACTCATATCTGCAGGCAGCCCTGAAAAGAAATTACCTATCCCCATGGATGGTTCAAGTATATTTCCCTTTGTAAAGCCAAGGTTGTGGAGTACATCATACATTGCATTTATGACTGCTGTATCAGTAAAATGTGCATTAAGTGTGCTCGCCCTTGCACTGTCATATTCAGTGGTTGTCAGCAGGCTTTTCAATATGCCGTATTCTTCTGACCATGAAGCATTTTCAGCATCAAATATTTCCGGTATTCCTCCCCATCCAAGATATGCAGACATGATTGTCCTCTCATCGGCTGTTGCAGGACGTTTTTCATTTTCTATCTGCTTGAGAATTTTGAGTGCTGAAATGTTACGCTGTGCTTTCTGCCTCTTGGTAAGTGTGGATGCATCCGCTTCTGCCCAAACTAAAAGAGCAGTGTAATCAGCTGCTCTTTCGGTAAAATCTTCATTATTCTGTTGTTCTGCATTATCCTTTTGTTCAGCCTCTGTTTCATCTAATGCCTCCGGCTGAGTATCATTTTCCGTCTTATCCGGCTCTATATTTATTAAGTCTGTAAAGCTGAGCTGCTCTGGTGCCTCTGATTTATGTTTATCCGTGGACTGCTCCTGCATTTCTGTTGTTTGAGAAATATTATCTGATTCCTCAGCTTCCTGAATAATATCATTATTCTGTCTGTCACGGCTTTTGTACTCGCCTGTTAGTATAAGGGTTCCGATTTCCTGTTCAACGCTGCTCCATGACAGTGTTCCTTCTGCTTCTCCCTGCTCATCACGCCATTGGAAACGTATGCCCTGAGAACCATATGTGTCATATCCATGAAGCCCCATGCCGTCAACCGGCCAGCTCGCCCCGCCGAGTCCGTATTCCTTTTTGATAAGTGCTGTTCTTTTAGCAGCCTCCATCTCATTCTGGAAAATCTGTATGACTCTGTCAAAGCCTCCTTCAAAGCCGGTTCCACGGAGAATGACCTGTCTAATATAGTCATGAGGTATATAATCAGCTTTCCGCGGATTCAGATAATCGTATTTTTCTACCTTTATGCGCTGCTCATCCTCTGTCGGCAGCTCTGGCATAAAATACAGTCCGGTGCCGGATTCCGGTACATACTCATCCTCACTGGTACCGGATTCCGGCACAATTTCATTATCTATAAAGTGTAGACCACTGTATCCCTCACTATTTCCTCTGCCCTGTTCAGGATGCTGTTCATCATTCGTATCCATTTCAGCTGGTCCTGCATCTTCAGCTGCTCGGTCACTCCTTCCTGTTTTTTCATCTGCGGCACGATTCTGTCCATCTCGTCCTGTGCTCTCTTCTGTACCTTTAGGCAGTGTTCCTGCAGTTCCCCGAACATTAGCATCGTATCGAACTTCGCCCTGTAATTCTTTTTGAGCCAGGTCCTGTGCATAAGTCCGAATTTCGTCAGTGGTTCCTGTGGTTCCTGGTTTGGTATAAGGTTCGGTATCTCGTAGTCCCCTGCTTTGATGTATTCGAGTTCCATATGTTTCATCCTCCCTCTCTGCACTTTTACGCTTTAAAGCATTATAGTCCACACTGGGGTTACTGTCAATACCATGCACCCTATCGTAGGTTAAAACTGCAATTCCAACTTCACGCAGTGCCTGCTGTGCTGCATCCGTCATGCGTGATGAAAGCTCACAGAAATCACTTTCAGGCATGTCTTTTATAAATGACATATCATAATCAGGAAAACCGCCTGTCGATAAGCCCATTCTTTCCTTTATCATCCGGTTAAGGCCGTACCTGAAAAAAACCCTGACGTTTCTGCGGTACTCATCCATCTTATATTTTTCTTCATCAAGTTCACTTAAAGGACTGTTGTCAGACGAATACTTTTCTTGTGCAATATCAGCTGCATACTCATCAGCCAGATATTCCACAAGATAGTCCATTGTATGTTCTATAGATGGCTGCTTTGTGTCATATTTATCAGTCTGCGGCTGTAGTCCATATACTTTTAACAGACGATTTTGTATCGTTTCAGTGTGATATGGTTTTCGTATCCACAGCCTCGGCAGATGTCCTCCCATTTTAGGTACAACACTGGTTACATCCCATACATACTTAAGTTTTCTGCTGTTGCTTTCATCAATAAGGGCAATGCCGCGGTTGCCCTTCTTAATCCAGCAGCCCATTTTAGAGTTCCATATGTTCATTGTAGCACATGCAACAGCATCAGGCCGCTGTGCATATATGAGAATCTGATCCATGAAACGGTACCTATACACACGAGATGCATGTTCAAGAAAATCGTTCCAGGCATTTACGTCTTGTCTGATGCGCGACTGTGTTTCATGAGCCAGCGCCTTAACTTCATATAGCTTCATTGGCTGTCACCTCGGATAAATGCTAGATTTCAGGTTTTATATTTTTTTCATAAGAAATATTTTTTGATTCCTGTGGAATAATATCAAGCTTATTACGCGTTACCATTTCTATTGAGTTCTCTTTCCTGTCGTACATATACACCTGGTTTGAGAGCCTTTCAGACGGACTGACAACATCCATATTTGTCTGCTGTATGAAAGCAGAAAGGTCATCGCAGTCTGGCACCAGCCTTGCATCCATGGCAAGCACTTCATGCGTGCTTGACGGAATGATAATCAGATTTCCTTCCACCTGGTCGGACAGTTCCTTAAATACCTCTGTGTTAAGCAATACTGTTGCACCATTATTTGAAGTATTCTGGACGATCCACGGATATCCGTCAGACAGTCTGCTTGCGTCCCCTCCTAATAAGTCTGAAATCTGCTCATCGCTCATTCCCCTGTCTTTAAGCTGGCCATACACATAATCAAACAGGTTTGTTACATTCACTTCAAAAAGTCTGGCCATATTTTTTTCTGCCGTATCAAAAAGTTCCGTCTCTGACATTCCAAGCGCAGCTGCAATTTCATTATTTACCATAATAGTTTTTGACAGGCCGTCATGATCCGACAGACATATGTTGTATGAAACAGTCAGGTCGTTCAGCTGTCTTGTCGGGCACCCTGCCAGTCTTTGTGCATTAGCTTTCGCATTTGAAATTTCATAAACGATATTTTGCCTGAATCCTTCATCCAGTACATCCTGATATTCATTCTCCGGTGCTACATCATATGCCAGCAGTACAGTGTCTGCAGCATTCTTTGTAACAAGCTCAATATCCTCTGACAGTTTGTAGTCCTCATACAGCTGTGTCAGATTAATTACGGGACACACATTTGTATCTTCTTTTCTTACTACAAGTCCGTCATAATCCATGCCGTTTACTTTTTTCACGCGCTGCAAATAAAGTTCTGAATTCTGAAACTCCGGTGGCAGATAGTCAAGTACCGCATTTTCCACAACATCCTTAAAAATTTCATATTTCATCATTATTTTTCATCCTCCTTTATCGTAGTCTCTGCAGTCTTTTTCAGATACGCAATCAGCCTGTCAGTCTCATGTTCATCAGTATTGTGCTGCATCTCCATCAGATAAATTTTTTCGTTCATGTTCAATTCTCCTTTAAATTTTTATATTTTTTTGTTAAACGTGCCGGATTCCGGTACGCGGCTAACCTGTTTTGTTTTTCTGCCGGTAAACTCCTGTTCAGTCTTTTTGATTTTTCTTAACATGCGCAGTTCCTTTCCAATTTCTTTAATCTCTTGTGAAAGTCGGTCAATATCATTTTTTGTAATATCATCCTCCGGCAGATATTCCTTGAGCTGTTCATATTCATCCTGAAGGGCTTCAAAAGCTTCATCACTGATATCAGGATTCTTCAATTCGTTTTCTATCTGCTCTTTTCTGTCAAGCTGCTTTTTTTGTCCACTGTCCAATGCCTCTGAAGCATCCTTTTTATTCCACTTTTCCCTTTTAAGTGAATTTATCATTTCTTCAAGCCTGCATTCCCGGTCCTGTATGTTATTCATGGTTTTTAAACTGTTCTTTTTTATGTATGAGCACTCATCGAGAAGCCTGTCTATGGCCATAATGTCTCTTCTGACCCCTTTCGTTACTGCATACGGATTAGGCAGCCTGTAAAAGCTTACAGCCTGATAAAGCCTTCGGTATGTGCCCGTGTTTTTGTATATTTCGTCAATGGATGCAAGCTTCTCTTTTTTCTCAAGGGTTTCCGCAATTTCTTCATACATCCTGCTTCCGCTTTTCTGCTTTATGCGTTTTGCTATTTCCTCCGGCGAATATCCGGATGGCATGTTATAGCTTCTTCTTCTGTGTTTTTTTCCGGCATCGTCCGTGTATGTGTATGTAAAATAAGTCGCGTTCTTCTTCTTCGACTTTCCAGCTCTTACTGAATATCCTGCCATCTTCATATGCTCCATGAACTCCGGCAGTGTATCAGAATGTTTTAAGGCAAGGTCAATGTCTGCTCTTATCACATGTGTCCAGTTCATTCTGCCGTTTTTCTTTTCGTTCCATTCTGCATATGAGAGCCCTTTCTTTTTATTCTCTTCAAATTTCAGCGGCTTAAGGCCATGCTCCATGCATATTTCATCCGTAACCGGCTGTATATATCTTTCCCAGTCACCATTTTCATATCTGTATTTGTATCCATCAGTTCTGCTCACGGAATTAAAAATAAGGTGCGAATGGATATGATTTTTGTCCGTATGCGTTGCAAAAACATAATCATAGTTTTCGCCAAGATACTTTTTTGCAAACTCTTTTGTAATTTCATAGGCTTCATCCGCATCCGTTTCCCCGGGCTCAAATGAAATTACAAAATGATATCCCTGCCTGCCATGCAGCTTTCCATACAGTTCTTTTGTGTCCAGGAATGTCTTTATGATATCTTCACTGTTATATCCCGCATTGCCACCGACATATAAACCATCACACGTTTTTGCTTCGTTATTTTTTTCATCAAGAATATATTGCACAGCATTGGCCAGATGTCTGTGAGGCACCGCTGGTGCCTCCTTCATATGCATAAGTTTTGTTATTGCCATATTCTGCCTTTCAAAAAGAGCGCACCGGAATCCGGTACGCTCCAAATAAAAAAGGAATTTAAGATTGTTATCCTAAATTCCTGATATTCTGTATTTTTAATTTGATGCGCAAGCTCCTACATCTTCTATCATTGCAATATTAATTTTCATTTTGTGTATGTCATTTATGAAAGCAAACAGCATAAAGAAAATTACTGCCGTTATAAAAATTACAATTATGCTGCTTATGATAAAACTGGTCTTTGCAATCTCAACACTGTCCCCGGCTGTTTTTCCTGCATACTCTATTGCCATTTTCATAAAAGAGAAAAACTTGTCCCATACATTCATAAGAACTGAAAGTGCGATTGTCAGTAAAAACAATGTAAGCTCGCTTTTCTTCTTTTCATATTTAGCATTTAATAGAATATATTCAAATTTCAATTCATCAGGCGGCATGTTTTTGTATATGTCCATCTGTGAATTAAACTTTTCAAATTCTTTTCTTCGGTTCTCATCATATAAAAATAGATTCAAAAAATTTATCAGACTCTTTTTAATCCTGTTCATATATTATCACTTCCTGAAATATATTAAAATATTTTTACAATTTGATCGGCTTGGATTTGTTCATTCCTCTATTTTTTCCGTGAGTTTTTCCAGCTTGGCGTTTAGTTCTTTCATGAGCTCAACAACATATTCTGCATCACTCATATCGCCGATATTACTGTTAAGCCTGTGTGCTATCTGATTGATGTTCACTCCGATTTTTCTTACCTGATAATTAAGGTCTTTGAGTTCCATATCTACACGAACGTCTTTTTTTCCGGTCTGTGACAGCACAAGGTTCCTTATGTAGGCAGACATATCCCATCTGCCTCCATATGTGAACCGTGTTTCAGTTTTTTTCATTTCATCAATAAGATTGTACTCCTCCTGTGTCACCCTGAAGGTTATCTTTCGGTCTTTCATTTTCTTCACTATCCTCTAATCCTGTCAGAAGCTGTATCTTCTCCCTGAAGCTTTCAATATTATCGGCATCAACTTCACCAAGCAGGTCTCTCACTATGTCTCCGATCAATGAATCATTTTCGCGCTTCAGACGTTCCTCTTCTTTTTTCAGTTCGTCTCTTAATCCCTTGATTTTTTCTTTGTATTTCTGTTCTGATTTCTTTTGTGCCTCTGTCGTTTTTGCAATCTCAAGCTGAAGCTTTTTTATTTTTTCGTTAGTCATTTTTCCTCCAATAAAAATGAACAGGCGGTGTTGAATCTGCCTGTCCGTTTCTTTTACAATTATATTCTACAACATGCAATTATTAATATCTACCACCACTTACTACCACCATTTTAAGTTGGCAGGTCAGGCAGGTCATCATTCATGTACTCTGCCTGTTTCTGGTATTCCCTGTGACGCCTGTACAGAGTGGCTTTTGAAACACCAAGTGACTCGGCAGCTTCTGTTACGGTCATGCCTGAGTCTATCATCCTGTAGACCTTTTCCATATCTATCCAGGTGCGGCTTTTCTTTTTTCCAAGATTCTTTCTTACTGTCATGTTATCCATCTGCACTTTCCCTCTTTCTCCTTAAGTGCTTTCGTTCCTCTTCCATCCTTCTGTATAGGGTGCGCGGTGATACCTTCAGTCTTGACGCTATCTGCCTGTTAGGCAGTCCCTGTCTATACAGTATAAGATACTGATCCATGTCAATTTCTTTTCTTGGTCTGTGCGGATATTCTTTTTGTTTTTTTTCGCTCACAAAAACCACCTCCGGCTCACGATTTTTTTCCAGTCTGTTCATATTTTTTTACTTGATTTGCCCCTTGATTTTTTCTAGTCCGGCTGTTGGGGTAAGCCTCTGTTTCTGTTATGTGTCAGCATTGTCTCACTATGTTTCAGCATCATTTCACTGACATATCACAGGTGTCTCTTTTATGTTTCAAATGCGTTGAAAATGTATTCCAAATGCGTATAATTACGTTTCTTTTTTATCTCACGTGTTGCATATATGTCTCTCATTTGTTTCAAAATACGTTGTTTATGTGCATTTTAAGTCATTTTTCGAGCCAAAACGCACTTTATTACATTCTCAACGTAGACTAATTATTTGCAAGATACGCATTCTGTCCGACAGAATGCATTTCTTGTCAAGGGCGCCGCCCCTGATACCCCGGTAAAATATTTTTTTATATCATGACATCACGCTTTTCATCCAGCCATTTAAAAAATCCTGACATGAAATATCAGCATCAGCTGAATAAAAATCGCTCCTGTACCTGTAGACAGATTCAATCAGGCTGCTCTGCACTGAAAGTATTTCTTTTTGCTCTTCATTCAGTGTGCCAATGAATTCATAGAGTTCATTTTTTATCTGCTTTCTTACTTCAATTTCATCAGAGTGTGCAAAAATATTTTCCTTGCTTGTTGCCATCATTGAAAGAAAATATCTCTGAAATTCGTTTGCAATTTTTTCTTCTAACATCATATCTTTTCTCCTGTGGTTTACTGTCCGGCTGTTGCATCCTGCGTCTGCCCGGCCTGTGGCTGCGATATGTCCTGTGTCTGCTCTGCCGACTGTCCGGCCGCTGCATCAGTGGTTTCCGGAAAGACCGCATTGGGATCATCTTCCGGTGAAACATCACGTACATCAGGCGCATTGTCCTGTTCATTCTCCGTGTTACTGCCTGAGCCGTCAGCTTTGATTTTTTTCACTTTAAGATATCCGTTCTCATCAAAATAATATTCTGTATCCGCCTCAGTTTCTTTTATTTTTTCTGTTACGTTTTCTGTCCCTGCCGTGGTTTCCCTGACTTTATTTTTTTCTGCATTATGAGTATGTTTTATAAGCATGACACCAATTACACATGCAGCTGTCACTAGCATAACAACAAGCAGGATAAAAAGTGCCCTGCGGATTTTTTCGTATGGATTTTTTCTCATTATCTTCACTTCTTTCTCAGTGTAACCGGTGTGATGTATTCTTTAAGCTCGTCTGCATCAAATGCAAGCTCTCCGGTTTTTCTCTCATAACCAAGTTCACTTATGAACCTTGTAATTGACATTCCATACCATTCCTTGAATCCCAAAAATATAACCGGGAATGCAAGCGGTATTCCAAAATAACAGCCAACATTCAGTGCTATGTTGAACTTGAAATATGCAAGTGCTGTTACACCTGCAACAATTAAAAATCCCGCCGCAACACACAGCACTTCTTTTAATGTATAACCGAACATGAATTCATTTTTATATTCAGTGTCGGGGTCCTTGTTGATTGGTATTGTCATAAAATTATTCCTCCCTAAAAAATCCAGCGTGCCGGATTCCGGTACGCTGTCAGTTATTTTCCTGTCCTGCCGCATCAGCCGCTGTATCATCCTGCGGATACTGCGGAGTTCCATAGCCGGCTATCTTTGAATATGTGATTGAATATGTATGCTCTTTTACATGGCTTCCTTTATGGTAAGGTGTGGTGCTGCTTCTTCCGCTGTTTCCTTCTATTGTTGTAAGCTTTTTTGTTTCAGGATTATATCCTGTCACAATTCCTGTATGGCTCATTCCGTTTCCGAAAATAATAATGTCACCTGCCTTTGGCACATATCCGCTTGCTGCATCATGATACAGGTTATTGTTAATATACCACTGCTTTGAAGCTGCGACACTTGCAGTCTTTGGCATGATACCCTTTTCAATGAAGCCACACTTGTCTGCACAGTATGACACGAACATGGCACACCAGTTCGCATCCATCCCATACCAGTTTTTGTACCTGTATCCTCCGACTGTCTTGTCCGCATCATTAAGTTCATTCTGTGCTGCCTCTACTATCTGTGTGCAGACAGTTCCATTGTTATCACCCTGTCCTCCTGATGCATCGACAGCTGCCTGCATTGTTACCATCAGGCTTGTAAGCATAACTGTAAGACAGATTACGGCTGCCATGAGAAGCTGAATTAAATTGTTATTTTCTCCGGCCTGTGAAACACTGTAATCACTTACAGCCGCCACAGTCTCATGCTTTGCCTGCTGTGTCTGTTCAGCCTGTATCTGTGCCGTCTGCTGTTGCATTTTCTGTGAAACCTTTACTGCAGCCTGTGCAGCATTTTTTGCTGTATCAACAGCAGCTGTCACAGCAGCCGTCACACCAAATGTTGCTGTACCGCTCAACGCTCCTGCCGTTGTTCTTACAGCAGTACCGGCAGACTTTACTGCAGTACCGGTAGCTGTCTGCACAGTCTTATTTGCCATGGTATTAGCAGTGGCAGATACAAATTTTGAAGCTGTTTCCTTTGAGTTAGCAGTCAATATATTTTCCTTTTCTGTTTTACATCCACGAAGGTCTCTGTTTCTTTTAATGATATTAGATGACCACTGTTTCTTAGACAGTTCCTTCTGGTACATTCTGTTATATCTTTTTTTCTGACGTCTGCTCAGGGTGCCATATAATGCTCTGCTCTCTTCTGCCAAAACGTTCTGAAGCTCAGGCATTTTTTCTTCTGAAGCATTATTATTTCTGTCTTCTTCATCATACCTGCCGTTAAACTGTACATCAAAATTTTTTACAGCATTCCTTGTTTTTTTTGCAGCCGATGCAGTAAATCCGCTCACATGCCTTATGACTGTTCCACCTGTTTTTATTGTACGCTCCGTGGTTCTTATTTTTGATTCCTGTGCCGTAATTACACGCATGTCATTCCCCCGGTTTAAATCACAGATAAAAAGTTTCCTTTGAAATGTCAGTCTCTTCCTGTTTCTTTTTCTTTTCTGCCTGCTTATGGAAATTTGTATCAAATGATGCAAACAGCGGATTGCTCTCACTCATTCTCGCATCCATCAGATATACATTTCCACGCCATACAAGTACCCCGCAGCCTTCTGTATTTTCTTCAAGTGCCCTAAACTCTGTTGGTGAGAATTCCTGAATCTTGGCAAGATTTGCTGCATCAAGCCCACCCTGGTCAAAGAACACCTTGAAGGGACAGTTTGAGAACATGTCTCTCAGCGAAGGATTTTCAAGCACGTGTGTAATATTCTGGGCGGCAAGCGTAACTATGGCTCCAACCTTACGGTATGTCTCAATTGCATACAGAAGCTGTGCTGCCGTTGTTTCTTTCTCACACAGCACCTGCGCCTCATCCACAATCAGGTGGAGTGCCTGCTTTGTTTCCTGGTTTGTATCAATTCTCATGGAGAGAAAATGCATTATTGTCAGCATGCACGGCTCCCATATCTCCTTGTCAATATTTTTAAGGCCGAAGCCTATAAGCCTGCTGTTCATGTCAAGGTTCGTTTCATGCGCAAACATGTCGTATACACCTGTGGTGTAATCCTCAAGTGAGTCGACTATCTCCATAATTATTCTCTTGTCTTCAGTAAACTCAACAGTATCAATCTGTGCTTTTATTTTTTCCCTGAGCAGCGGCAGCGTCGGGTATTTTTTCTTCTTTGCATGTTTTGAGGTCTCGTTAAAATATTCCTCATACATAGTCCTTACTGCACGTCCGACATAGTTCATGTGGATTCTGGTTACAACAATATTTGTCATGACTGAGGCACAGAATGAATTAGAAAAGCTTGTCATCCTTGCAATAAATTTATTCCGGACATTGCTGTCACCATTCTCCACATAGTCAGGAATCTCATACGGATTCATATAAATTTTGCTCTGAGGTGTAAAATCAAAATACATTCCGCCTCTCAATGAGCGTATGAATTCCATCTGTTCATTATTCGGGTCAATTATAATCACATCATCATTTGTAAACAGCAGAGGCTGTGCTATCTCTGTTTCCTTAATGAAAAATGATTTGCCGCTTCCAGTATGTCCTACCAGAAAGCCATGAGGTGCAGGAAGAAGTTTTCTGTTACCGTATATGAGATGCTTTGTCGTTTTATTGAGTCCGTATACGGTTCCGTTTCTGTCATGCACATCTCCTGCATAAAACGGCTGGAAAGCTATAGCTGACGAGGTATATAAAAACCTCATATGATTTACCTGACGGCCTCCTATCGGAAGAACAGTATTTAATGCCTTAAGCTGCCTGTGGTAATATGGTTCAAGCTCATAAGAGCTTCCCTTTGCCTTCTGTTTTAAAATATCCACCCTCTGTGTCAGCTCCTCAAGCGAATCAGCATACACCAGCACCAGAAGCCCTAGAAAAACTCCCTCCTCATCATTCTCATCAAGCTGGTCCATGTCATCCTCCAGGCTCGTCTTCTTTTTGGTCAGGCTGTAGCTTGTGGTTGCTCCGAACTGCTTATTGTTATAATTTCTTGTACGTTCCTGGGATATTACCCTTTCGTTATTTGAATGCGCGTTTTCAAGTCTGTCATAAATTACATTTTTGGTAACACGCTGCATGTCTATCGTAATGTATGTCGGAAAAAGTACATCACTTAAGCTGTGTATTACCTTGTCCTCTGAAAGAGACTGCCCAAACGCGGTTCCTACAAGCACTGATACGTATTGTTTATTGTTTATAACCATGTAGTCGGTATCTGACTGTATTGATGCCGGAAGTATCTGGTTTTTCCATCCGCTGTCATGTGGTGATATTCTTGCTGGAGGCAGGCACTCTTCCCCTGCCCGTAACATTCTCGACAGCAGCACCATTCTCTCTTCTGCAGACATTTTGTATATCCTGCTCCTTAAGTTACGGAAAATATTTGACAGGGTAGTGTCAATCGTTGCAAAGTATGCCTCAGCTTCTTCCAGAGAGTGCGCACGGCATGTAACAGTAAGAATCATTGTCTTTCTGATGTCCCTTGTTCCTTCATCTATCTTCTGGTTAATCCACTTTCCTATTCCTTTTTCTATCACAGGGTATTCCTGTCCGTTAATTGGATTAAATATCTCATTCACAAATGAATCCAGGTCTCTCTGTTCGTTTGCAAGCGTAATCTTAAAAGGTCCATCCAGAGATTTCAGCAGTGTCATTATCTCCAGCAGTGTGCTGTCCTTTTTAGAGGTATCCTTATTTACATAATTGATATCCTCGAACACATAGCTCTGATCATACATTGCTTCACCTGTCATTGGCTCAATCTTAAAGTTGCCGTTTTCGTATGCCCTGTCAATGCAAAGCCACTCCTTGACGCTCCGCGGCACCTTTACTACCGGCACGCTTAATGCTCTTCCCTTTTCAAATTCGCTATTTGCATCTAATTTTGCCATTATATCTCCTTTCCTTTAAATTCCAAAAGTCTGTTTCATGAATGAGTCTGCACCTTTTACTCCTGCAGCTGTCAGCATCATTATAAACATATTCTGTATGCATCTGGTAGGCAGCACTATATCCGTAAGAAGATTCTCTGCAAAGAAATCCGTCAGATCAAACTTAGACACCAGTATAATAAAAATTGCTATTATAACAATTGATAATGACTTCGTTAACAGTGTCTTAATCCATGCTCCTGCAGCATTCTGTATTCCCGGTCCTCCGGGAATACAGGAAATCGCAAGCGGACCTACGGCTGCAAGCATGTATAACTGTACGCTTCTCGAAAATATGGTTATAAATACCGTAGCTGAGCATACAATAGCCACCACCAGAAAAATAATTCCTACTATCATGTGCACCATTGCCTGAACAGAGTCAAGTACCCCCTGCTCAATTCCCTTAAACTCTCCTGTCGATAGCATTACGGAGCCTGTCGTACCGGTAATTTCAAATACCCATTTGCTGAACAGCATAACAGAATTGATTCCAAGATTTCCAAGGATGACCTTAATAAGTATATTGACTCCGGTTTCAAGTGTCATGCTCTCCCGCAGGTTTCCAACCTGCCTGCATATTCCTATGTAAAAGAAAAGATTCAGCATTGTAGCTGCTATTGCCTGAAAAAAAGGATAGAGAAAGTTGTTAACATATGCCCATGCCGAAGGCGAAAAACTCTCAGGTGTACTCAGACCTTTTCCCAGACAGAAACTTAATATAAAATTCCATATATTAACTCCAATAGTATATAAAGGTGAAAGGCCGCTTGTAATCCAGTCCATTAAACCACTCCCTTACATTATTGCTGTCAGTATCTGCGGTGCCATTGCCATAACAAAACCGCCTCCAATACGTTTGAATGCGTTTGCCTGCATTGTACCCTCAGACCCCTGAAAGGCAATGCCCCACTCTGCAATTCCCCAGAGTGTAATTATTGAACCGATGGATGAAATAACTCCACCTACAAGATTCTGCAGCGATGTGAATTTTGCTGCTACAACATTTGCTGCATCCGCTGCGTATACCGGTGACACTTCTCCTGCCATGATTACTGTAGTAATAAGCAGTGCAAGCATAACCTGGAAGAAACGTACCGCATCCACGTTCTGTATTCTGTACTTTACCATTTTTATATGCCTCCCTATTTTTTCTTTTTTGCAAGTGCCACAATGCCTACTCCGATAAAGCTCAGCAGAAGCCATGAACCGAAGAATATCATTCCCATAAACTGTGCCATATCCGGCTTAAATTTAACAAGCAGCGCTGTCAGCGATAATGCAAGCATAAATGCTGCTACAAATGTAACAATGAACCCAACTGGTATTTTTTTCTTTCTGTGCATAATAATTTTCTCCTTTTTTAAAAAACGCAGAGCCTCACAGCCCTGCGTTAATCATTGTTTGTAGGTAATTGGGTAACCCCCTAGTGTTTCTTCTTTGATACTGCTTTCTTCCTGAAGAATGAACAGACAACTGCCATTACTCCTGCTATTCCTGCAAGTACATACATAACCACTGACATGTAATCACCGGTTTTTGGCTTTGGCGGAGCAATCATTGTAATGGTCTGGGCTGCATCGTTGATGTCATTGTGTGATGCAGTGGCATAAGCGCCATCTGCAGTCACAACATCAAGCTGCTCAAATACTACAAGCTGCTTTCCTGTCATGCCTTTTCCATTGAATCTGAATGTCACGTCAACTACGCCCTCGGTACCTGCCGCTGTAAACTCAGTTACTGCAGTAACTTCCTTTCCGTCAATCACAAGTGCTTTTCCTGTAGCTTTGTCCATGAGCTTTCCTGTCACTCTGTAGGTCTGTCCCTGTACCAGATTCTGGTACGCAACTGAATCTACAATAGTAACGCTGCTGTCAGCTGTTGAGTTGTGATCCTTTCGCTCACCATCGATGGCTGTTGTTCCAATCTTCGGAACATAAAGTGTCTGTGCCTCGTCTGTAATGTCTGCATGTGTCGCTATGAGATTATTCTCATAATATACATTCTCGAACATCACAATCGTTCTTCCTGCAAGAAGGCTCGCATCAAATGTAAATACCACATCCACTTTGCCTGTTGCTTCCTTCGCAACAAACTCTGCCTCTGCTGTGACATTATTTCCGTTTGCAATAACCGGTGCTCCGTTTGACTTGTCTACTGCAGTTCCGACTACCTTATACTTCTTTCCCGGTACCAGATTCCGGTACGATACAGTATCAACTATCTTTGCATTCTTCTCAGCATAAAACATGCTGGTGCCTGACTTTGCATCCTTTGCTGTGGTCTTAATCTGTGGCACGCAGATGGTCTGGTTCTCATCACTGTAATCTTCATGTACCGCAATGAGCACCTCTTTAACTTCACTGTTGTCGGCTGGATTGTTATCTTCATTATCTACCTCGACCTTGTTTGATGTGTTATCTGTTTTATTCTGTGTGTTTTCTGATTCAGATGCCTTCTGTGTATCATCAGGTGTCTTGTCCTTGTTTGATGTATCATCAGGGTTTGCATCAGCATTATCCGCATTTTTCACGAGATATAGCTTTTCAAACAGCACCATTGTCTTTCCGGCAAACTCCTTTGCACTGAATGTAAACTCAACATCCACAGTGCCGTCTGCTGTCTCAGGTGTAAATACAGCCTCGGCCGTGATATCCCTGCCGTCATTCTGCAGTGGTTTTTTGCTGTCCTTATCCATTACTGTTCCTGCCACCCTGTATGTAAGGCCCGGGATAAGGTTTTTGTATGTTACTGTATCTTTTACTTTTACATCATCCCCTGCATTTGACAGATGAATGCCTGTCACCTCATCAAGTGCCTCTGTTGCAATGGCTGGCACGTAAATGGTCTGTGCCTCGTCATTTATGTCAGCGTGTACTCCTACAAGCCTGTTCTCATAACGGATTTCCTCAAACATTACAATGGTCTTTCCGGCTAAATTACTTCCGTCAAAGATAAAATCAACATCCACTTTTCCGTCCGCTGTCTCAGGTGTCAGCTCAGCTTCTGAAGTTACTGCTTTTCCGTCTGCATCCTTAATCACCTTTCCGGTTTCCTTATCCATCGCTGTTCCTGTGACCTTATATGTCTTTCCAGGAATGAGATTTGTGTACTCGACAGTATCCGTGATTTTGATATCCTTCTCAGCATATGTGAGCTTCGTCTCTGTCTTTGTGTCTGTTGCTGTAGTCTTTACTGATGGAACATATACAATCTGTGCTTCATCGGAAATATCAGCATGCACGCCAACGAGCTTATTGTTGTAGTAGATGTTTTCATACATTACTACAGTCTTTCCTGCAAGTGTGCTTCCGTCAAATACAAACGCAACATCGACTGTACCATTTGCTTTTTCTGCCGTGAATGATGCCTTTGCGGTTACATCTTTTCCTGCATCGTCCTGTAATGTCTCGCCTGTTGTCTTGTCTATTGCAGTTCCTGTGACTGTGTATTTCTCACCCGGTACCAGATTCCGGTACGCTACCTTGTCAACGATATGGATGTCCTTTTCTGCAAGGGTAAGCTTTGTTGCTGTCTTTTTATCAATTGCTGTTGTCTTTACGGATGGGATATAGATAGTCTGTCCCTTGTCATTGATATTCTCATGGGCTGCAATCTCTGCCTTTCCATAAAGCATCTTTTCAAACACAACCACAGTTGTATCATCAAGACCCTTTGTGTTGAAATGAAAATCTACTTTTGTCTCTCCGTCAGCTGTATCCGGTGTGAAATCGGCTGATGATGTAACAGCCTTTCCGTTTACTGTCACAGCCTTGCCGGTACGCTGGTCCATAAGTGTTCCGGAAACAGTGTATGTCTTGCCCGGTACCAGATTCCGGTACGCTACTGTATCAGTAAGAGTCACGTCACTGCCTGCCAGTGACATGTGCGAGTCAGTGTCCTTATCCTTAACGCTTGTAAAAATGAGTGGAATATGGACTGTCTGTGCCTCATCATCAATGTCTGCATGTACTGCAATCAGCTTGTCCGTATAGTAGACATTCTCGAAGAATACCACTGAACGTCCGGCCATGGCTGTTCCATCAAATGTAAACTTCACATCCACACTGCCGTCTGCTGATGCTGCAGTAAACTTAGCTGTCGATACAAGCTCGTTTCCGTCTGCGTCTGTAAGAGGCTCTCCGGTTTCCTTGTCTAAGGCTTTTCCCCTGACTGTGTATTCCTTGCCCGGTACCAGATTCCGGTACGCTACTGTATCTGTGACAGAGATTTCCTTCTTTGCCTCGCTCACGTTGATTTTAGAGCTGTCATCTGTTGCAGTGGTCTGTGCTGTCGGAATGTGGATTGTCTGGCCCTCATCATTAATGTCCTTATGCTCTGCAACCTCCACATCCTCAAGTGTAAGTGTCTCAAAAACTACAAAGCTCTTTCCTGCAAGTCCGGTTGTATCGAACTCAAACTTGAGCTTCTTTGTGCCTGATGCACGTCCTGCCGTGAAAGCCATCTCCTGTGTGACAGGCTCTCCATCAACAAGCAGCTCTTTTCCTGTTTCTTTGTCCATGAGCACACCGCTTAATGTGTATGTCTCACCCTTTAAGAGGTTTGTGTATGTGACAGTATCGGTAATAACCGCCCTGCTGTCTGCAAGTGTAAGGTGGTCAGCTGTCTCACTGTCTGTGGCTGTGGTGTGGATTTCAGGGAAATAAATAGTCTGGTCTTTATTCTCCATATCCTCCTCTGTGGCTGCCACGTAATCGCCATATGTGAGCTTCTCGCATACAACTACTGTCTTTCCGCCAAGTGCAGATGAATCAAAGTTAAAGTGCATATCGAGCACCTTCTTTGTTCCGTCAGATGTAAATGTCTGTGAAGCTGTCACCGGATTACCGTTAACCATGACTGCTTCGCCTGTGTCCTTGTCCATGAGTGTACCTGTAATTGTATACTCTCTGCCTGCCATTGTATCTGTGATTGTTACCTTATCAACGATATCAGTATCAGCAGACGGCTTGATGATCTGGTACTGTGTCTTTGCATCAGATGCCTGTGTTGTGATTACAGGTGTTGGCTCTGAATGGTTCTCGATTGTACCTATATCAACTGTAACCTTGTCTCTTCTGATAGAGAACTCGCCCTTATAGAGGATTTTTCCCCTGTTGTTGTCACAAGAAAGTTCCTCAAGTGTGTAATCCCCATAAGGCATTGCTCCAAGAGAATCATCAACAGCAGCTTTTCCGTCTCCTGTAGAGAACCACAGTCCGTCATACGCACCGCCGCCGTTTGTGTTCTTTGAGTGTGCGTTCCAGCCACTCTCTGAGCTGTAGTAACCATTCTCATCAGTCTTAATTATGTGGCTCTCGCCTGTAGCTTTGTTTGTTACCCTGAATGGAATGTCACCCATTCTGTTCTGGTTGTCTGTATCAATCTTAGTAAGCTTGAAATCACCACGCTTGATCTTATCGGCAACAGAAAACTCATTGCCACCGTTAAGACGTGCAATTGTTCCATTCTGCGTGATCTGTGTCACATACTTTCCTGTAACCTTTGTACCGCTTCCTGAAGCCTGCAATGTTGCACCATCAAGCTTGTATCCTTCCGGTGCCTTTGTCTCTTCGATTGAGAGTGTTCCGAGTGGTAATATTGCTGTTCCTGCAGCATTTGTGTAAAAATCATCGCCAGAAACTTTACATGTTTTATTTAACATTGCAACAAATTTTCCATTTGATGCCTTTACTGTTTTAATAACCCATGTACGTGTAGCATTTGCCGGGAGATTTCCTGCATCATAGAATCCTGCATAGAACTTAACCGTGAACTCTGCTCCCTCAAGGCTTGCTCCACCCTGTGCAGCCTCTCCAGTAGCACTGTCTATCTTTGTTAATGTAATAGCCACAGGATCGTTTACAGGTGTATCTGATACGCTTAGCGCTGTATTCTGTCCGTCTGTTACAGTAAATGACTGTACCGAACTATCAAGTGCATATCCTGCCGGAGCTGTAAGCTCCTTGTAGTAGTATGTTCCGGCATTCAGTGAAACAGCAGCTGCATTGCCGCCTGCATCCGTTGTCAATGTAGTAACCTGAGCTGAACAGCCTGCATCAGAATAAATTCCGTATACAGCTCCTGCGAGTGAATAACATGAGTTTCCTGATGTGATTCCTGTGTTAGCTGACGTCTTGCTCAATGAAACTGTACCTGTCGGTGTGTACTCATAACCAAGAATGTTCTGTGTCGCACTTCCTGTGGAAAGTATATATACCTTAAATGATGCAGGTGCTGTCGCCCAGCAGAGGCTTGGTAATGTAGCCTGCCCATTTACCAGATCACCATTGGCATTATATCCTAGTACGTTCTGGTATACCCAGTTCTTGAATGAACTGTTACATCCATGCATAGAACCTACTTCATCGTATGACACCAAAAAAGACAACATTATGTGACTTAATGCAATGTACTTGTCGTCATCCATTGCGCTGCCGTCATACCATGTAGATGGGAAATAGTTTGCATTAAAGCCCGGTGCTCCCCAGCAGTAATACGCAAGATTGCGACTCTGTAGTGCCTGCGTTTCGTCTCCGGCATTGCTTACATAATTCTCAACATCGTAGTGCTTTTCATATGTTCCGGACTGCGGAGTCTTTTTAGACGGCTGAACGCAATAAGCATAATTGCCGCCTGCATACATCTTGTGTGTTTCGTATCCGGCATACTTGGCAGAATCATCTGATACCGTCAGTTCGACCGTATCACCGGCCGCCTTTACCGGCACTGTTCCCATACCGGTTGTGATGATTGTTGGCACAGATAAAATGACTGCCATGGCCAGTGCCAACACTCTTTTAAATTTTTTCATGCGATTTGTCTCCTTAATTTATTTGCACTAAAAAAGGACTGACCGCTATGGTCAATCCCTGCTGTTATGGAGGTCCCCTCTGCATGATGTCTGTTCGTGATATAAGTTTTTTCATCATGTTCTCCTGTCATGTTATTCATTTGGCTTACAATTTGTAACAAAAAAGGAACTGCACGAGACCTCTGTACAATTCCTTTATCATCAATTATATATTACACTATCATCAAAAAGATATCTACCACCACTTACTACCACCCTATTTTGTGGCACCGCATCCGCTGCATCTTTCGCCATAGACATTCTCCGTATATGCTGCCTGATCTACCACATAGACCTGCTCTGTTACTGCGTCATGGTGTATGGTTCCGACCTGTACCGGGATACAGCTGTAACTTCCATCGCATACAGAATAGTGTTCAATACCCGCCCAATCATCAGTTCCCATATCATATCCGCATTTGTTACATACGTTATGTTCCTCATACTTCGGCTCATCATATGCAGCCTTTACCACCTTTGTCTCATAGTGTCCCTGCTCCGGGTGGTTTATTGTATTGGCCACATACCTTACCCATGTATGGGTATGAGCAGCTGGCTTATTCGCTGTGCCTGATGAGCTGTCTGTACCTTTGCTGCCTGCGGCTGATGCCGGCTTGGTCTGATTTGATGCACCTGAAGACTGCGCGCTCTTTTTACCGCTGTCTGTTTTTGCAGTTGAAGCACCTGTACTTTGTGTGCTGTTGTGGTTCACGGCTGTGGAGGTACTATTCTTTGTACTGCTCTTACTGTCTGAACTGTTCTTCTTTACAGTACTGTCAGTGTCTTTACTGTCAGCAGACGATGATGCCGCAGCATCTGATGTATCTGATTTTGATGTACCGGAACCCGGTACGTTTTCACCATCATTTACTGTTGCAGTCATTTCTTCAGACTGCGTATCCCCTGCAGCTTCAGATACTCTTTCCGTGCTGTTCTGCATATCAGATACTGTTGCTTCCTGTGTATTGCTGCTCTTGTTTTCGGCTGATCCACACGAAGCTGCCGAAAATACAACCGTTATCGCAAGTATTGCTGTTATGATTTTTCTCTTCATGCTGTTACCTTCCTTTCTTACTGGTTCATCTCCTGATTATCAAAATCAAAATAAGGTTCCTCAAGCTCCGTATCATAATACTGATATGCTTCATTGAAAGTATCTTGAAAATCATTATCATGATTTCTGTAAATATCACCGCCGGTTAAAATAGCTGCAAATATATTCTGTCTGATAACCCTTTTCGCTATAGGTGCTATTAACATAAACACTGTTGAAATAATGAACACAACAACCATCATAACCGCACAGAATACCTTCTGAATAGTACGCAAAATCTTATTCTTCATTCCTTTTTGCCTCCAGTCTTTTTAATTCTACCATATATGCAAGCATTCTTTTAGTGTATACAGGACACTCACGGTCACCGGATATCCAGTGCCTTAAGGTTCCCATTGGAATACCAAATGTCTCCGAAAATTCTTTCTGTGTCATTCCCAGGGATTTTATCAGTTCCTTGAAGGATACTTTTTCTTCCTGTGCAGACATAACACTCATTTCCCGGTCTGAATATATCATCCAGTCAGTCTTTTCATTTCCCATATATATCCTCCCTTCACTTATAAAGTAATCCAATGGGGTGTTTTTGTCAAGTGAAAACATCCCATTAGATTGTTTTTGTGAGAGTTGCACAACAAAATGCTGCTCTTTAACCGTGATCACAAAGTTGTATTTGTGCAATATTTATTTTTTTTCACAATTATATAATACCACTTTAAAAATATGCTATCTACCTCCATTTACCTCCACTTACTACCGGTCCTTTTGAACTTGTGACTATTCTAATCGCATTTCCGCTCTTCGTCAATCCACAATTATTTCCAAAATCATCACGTTCAAAGCTATAATTTTTATATTATTTTCACAATTCAACATTTCATTTTCATAATTCTTACAATTTTATTTAACGTGATTTTGCAAAATCCATATTTATCTATGAAATCCACAAAATATTTAATTCAAATTAAAAAATAAGAGAAATAAAAATCATACTCTCTGTGAACAAGAAAGAAGGAGGATATTCACTATGATTAAAACAACAATAATTAAACTGCTTATCAGATTAATAGCAAACTTTTTGCTTCGCTATCTGGTCAAAAAATACATATCTCGTATTTTCTGGCCGCATATGAACATTCTGTTAACATACCGGAATAAACACGTACATATCATTATTTACATTTTTTCTTAGCACGCCAGATATTGAAAGACTGTAATGCAGGTACTGGCCGCATTGTCTATTAAGGCTTGTCTTTTCCCTTTTAATTTTTCTTTTTCATTAATGGGAAAAGATAAGAATTAATTCAATAAAAGAAAAGGTAAGATATAAGAATGTAGATAAAAGCGTTTAAATATATGCCATTTATGCCTTAAACACTGCATTTGAGCTTACCGGATGCCGGCATTCTTTTGGACTGGTATGTGCAGGGCTGCAGTGCCATGCATGTCATCCGGTCTTTCCGGAAATGTTTTTTATTCATTTTTGAAGTATTTTTTGGGTTTTATGTGTTTTGAAATGCAAATATCTCTGAACCATTTTTGCGCACTAAAAACCACCCTTTCGGGTGGTTTCTATATTTTATATTATATTTTATTCTATCCAAACTGAACGAACTACTTGAACTCAACCAAATTTTCGACTGGTTCATGTGTCAGCCTGCTTATCACTTCCAATGAGTCAAGCCTTATCGGCTCATTATTCCTTATTTTGGTCAAGGTCGATTCAGATAGAATCTTCTCTTTTCGGATTGTCGTTGTGTTATATCCGGCTTCTGACAGCTTAGTTAAAATATCTTTGTATACAATCATCTAACCAGGCCTCCTATAGTTTTATGTGGCATCCGGCAAAGCCCTTACCCTCATGCTCAGGCAGTTCCACTATGCGTGCGTCCGGGTTTTCTGATGCGTATGTGCTTGGATACATGTCAGAGTTAATTACTCCTGCGATATAATACTTGTCCTTTGTGTTCTCTTCTCTTTTGATTGATAAAAATGTTCTCATGGTATACTCTCTTTCTCCACCGTCTTGCCGATATGGTCAGCTGTAATTTTATTTTCTTTTTATATCAAATAAATTTTCCTCACCTAATAATCGTCCTACTCCTGTAGGTCTGAAATGACATTTATATTTTTCGTCAAATTTCTTGATGTATTCTAATATGTCTTTATCGTACTGCTCCATCATATCATCAGTCTGCATTTCAGCTTCTTCATAGCTCATATCAAAAAGCTCGTATATCGCATCATTCAATACGTCGTTGTCATAATCATAAGTAAAATCAATCCTTGGCAAATCAGCTTCTTCAAGGTACTTGTTAATCCCCATATCGAGCTGATTGCTCAACAGCTCATTTATCTTGTTTCCGTCAGCCGACTCGCTTAAGAAAGCTGATGAGCTGTTGGTGTGGATATAGTGTCTGTCGCTACAGAGCTTAGCAATAGTCTCAGCTTGTTTTTCGGGACAACCATTATCAACTGCAATCCTTATATTCTTTTCCTGTTGCTCTGCTGCATACAGGTCTTTTCCCTCTCTGATTTCTTTTGTCATAAATGCCATATCTGTATGTCCTCCCTTTACTTATCCTTTGTGTTCTCTTTTCTTTTTCTTTCTGCCGCTATCTCTTCTGTTCGTCGTTCAACCATCTTTATGATTCTGTTGGTGTTGAATTGGCTTTTGTTTTCGATAATTGTTGACGCCTCTGTTACGTCTTTGATTGATTCCTCAAAAGCTTTTTTGCACTCCTTGAATGCTTGAATCATATCTCCGTATATCGGGGCTTTCGATGCTGCCATTCTATCAATGTTTGCCTGGCATGTATTAAGTACATCATTGATTATGTCGTTTGCGTACTTGATTTGTTTTTCTGTACCGTTTAATTTCATTTTTCTTACCTCTTTGTTGTTTGTTTTCCTTGTTTCTGATATTATAATACACCTTATAGAGTGTATTGTGAATGATGTATTTTATCCTCTTTTTCAGTTTATCTTGATATATTTTACACTCTTTTTCGTGTAATAAAAGAAGCTGCCTATTAAGCAGCTTCTCTATCTGCTCAACTTTAAGTGACTGTATAAATGTGTTGGCCGCATTGACTATTAAGGCTTGTCTTTTCCCTTTTAATTTTTCTTTTTCATTAATGGGACTTGTAAGAGTTTCAGCTGGTTATACGATAACATGCATCATTTAATCCGGAGCGCAGCTCCCGCAAGTCCCATATATGGGAAAAGATAAGAATTAATTCCAGTAAAAGAAAAGGTAAGATATAAGAATGAATATAAAAGCGTTTAAATATATGCCCTTTTTGCCTTAAACACTGCATTTGAGCTTACCGGATGCCGGCACTCTTTTGGACTGGTATATGCCATATATATTTGCATTTATGGACTGGTTTTCCGGCATATGACATATATGTCACTTTTTTTAGACTGCTATAAAAATATATCCGTATTTTTGGACTGATATGTGCAGGGCTGCAGTGCCATGCATGTCATCCGGTCTTTCGGAAATGTTTTTTATTCATTTTTGAAGTATTTTTTGGATTTTATGTGTTTTGAAATGCAAATGTGCATGTTTTTGTGAACGTTTACGAGGCCTGCGTCGTCCGACCCAGGCTGTTTTCCATTTATATTGTTGAATTGAGAAGCAGGCTCTCCAGCTCTCCATAATCATTGTCACGCTGGCTGAAGCTGTTGAAGCTGTTCTTCTTTGATTTGCTGTTTGATTTCACAGACTGTGTTTCCGGCACATCCTTTAAGCCTTCCAGAATGGCTTTTAAATGATGATGTACTGTAGGGGCAGACAGAGACCTGTCTCTCCATTTATGTCCGCTTATACTGTTATGTATTGCTGCTGAAAGGTATGTTTTTACATCTGCATGCTTTTTGGCAAAGGCTGAAGCATACTGATACATAAGATAAACTGTATCATCAAAGCCTGTTTTGTCATACTTGATGTTATCTCTGTTTAATTCCATTCTGACTGACTGCTCATTATACATGTCCTGGTCATATCTGTGGCCTTCCTGACCTTTAGCCGGCTTTTTAAAGCATATTCTTGATGTTATTCGGTAAAAGCCATCCTTGATTCCTACGCTGAAGAATCCGCATACCTTTGACAGTGAATGTATATAGCCTCTGACTGTTCTGTCAGTTACCCCAAGTGTTTTATCCCAGGCATCATAAAAAGCCCTGACGCCATGCTTATAGCCTTTTCCTGTCTCAAAGCTGCGCTTCCTGAATTCAAGGGCCAGATATTTCTCTTTTGCTTTCAATGCCTTGAACTCGCCTGAACGGAACACCGGGCTTGCCAGGTCGACATATCCCTCATTCCGGTATGTAGCCTCGCTGCTTCCTTTCCATGGATATGCATTATCGTTTACCGTAATGTCATAATCACTTGTAGTGCCTGCGTCATTCTGGTTGCGTCTGAATGTCACAATTCCCTTATCAGCAAGGCCATACAGCGCATTATAGAAAGACTGCTTACATCTGTCATACTCATCGCAGTAGTCTTTGTAGTATGCCCCATACATGGTTCCACTGGTCTCATCAGAATGCTGCACTGCCCAAACCAGCAGATCCATTTCACTGTTGCTTACATTGTGAAGTTTTTCAAGTATTCTGTACTTAAGCTTCATCTGTTCCTCTTTGTTACTTCATTTTCTAACTGTTTTTTATGATTCCATTCAGACCTTTTCAGTCTTTCATTATCTGTTACGATTCTTATGTTATTTACAGCATCAGGATATTTTTTGAGCTGTGTGCATACCTGCACCCATTCAGTCCATATCCAGTTAGGTATCACTCTTACATTCACTTCTTTTTCTCCTCTGAAAGCTGATGTATCCATTTCAGCTGCTCTGCATCATCCTTCTCATGGTCCGTGGAATTTGCCATGCCGCATAACATCATTGTAGTGACAACAAATATCCCTAAAACAATAAAACTCACAATTATATATTGCATTACTCGTCTCCTCCCTTACATGCCGCACAGCTCATCACAGTTTTTACTGTAATTCCAGTCTTCCGACTCATCATCAAACCAGTGGAACGAGCATCCTAATCTGCCATCTACATCCACTGCTCCGTAAAACATGCATCCGCTGCATAGTCCTTCTGCTTCATAATCCTGTAATGTTAATTTCTCAGTATTATATCCGTCCATATTGCCACTCCTTATTTTGATATTATTTTAGTTTATGCATTTACCCCCATCTCACAAAATGGGATTTAAACAGTCTGGCTGAAAGAACTAATTTTATTCTGCTGTCTGTCAGTGTTGTCCTTTCTCTTCCGCTTTCAACTGCATACCATAATGTTCCCTTATGCACAAGCATGCTCCCACACCCACTGTACGCAGGCGGCTTTATCTCAAAAGTCTTTGTGCATTCATACATTTTCATGCTCCCACCTTCCTTCTGACTCTTAATTATGTAGTGTATTGCTTATCTACTCCTTATAACTATCTGCTTCGGTCTTGTCCTGTTTTTCGATAAAATCCTCACACTCTTGAGCAATCCCTTTAATGGCCCATATTTACATAAATGTGAGTATATATAGTGTGAAAGTTGTTCTATATCATTTTTGGTGGCAAGCTGCTCTATGATATCAGATACATCATCATAACAGCTTGCATAGCCGTCTGACTTCATGTCGTCTGCCATTCCACATTTCCTCACAAATGCATCAAACCTTTTCTGCAGTTCTTTTTTCAGTTTTTTTTCATTAATCATTCACTTTTCCCTTTCCTGCTGATTATTTTTTTCTTTATGCGCCATGAATATACTCATTCCAAGTCCTGCTACTGCTATAGAATGTGATCATTCATTAGCAATTTGTCGATGAACGCATTACCGGAAAACAATACATTCCAATAATTTTGACATACTTATGCCTATATAATACAGCATTAATTAAACTGATCTCATTGTCCGTTATTGAGTCTGAATTACAGGAAATCTTATTACATAAAGATGCTATATTATCATCAGTACAATTAGCCTCAATTACACGATATTCATTTTCTCTATATTGCATCGCCTTTTTTAAACTATTCGTATTGTGTAATCTAATATCTTCTGACAACGACTTGATCCAATAAATAAGTTTTTTCTGTTCAGCCACATTCATATTTGCAATATCAAATGAAGACTTGATTGGATAATATTTTTTATACATTTTTGAATTGAACATATTTCTTATATCTCCTTATCTGATTTTTTTATAAAGTTGTAATTTCAAAACTACTCATTTTTTTCTTTATGCGCCATGAATATTTTAATCATTCCGAGCCCTACTACTGCTATAATTACAAATATCATCAATTCATATGATTTAGTTAAAAGCATTGTCAACAGCGGCAGAAAAAGCTCCATAAACAATGAAAAAAATAAGTCTTCAAAATCTATGCGTTTTGTTATTACTCCAACAACAAAACTAATAAGAAATATTGAAGTTGCTATTGTTCCTGATAGTGCAAATACAGACATATTTATTGCATTATACCCTATATGATATGTAAAATCTGAAGCACAGATAAAAGCTGTCCCTATAAGCAGATACTTATTTTCCAGTTTCTTTGGTACCTGTGACATGAACACATAAGCAATCTCAATTATCATTGCCAAATAAAATATCACTTCTCTCATTCAAAATCTCCTCTCCTCATCATCCGGTACAACGTGGCTTTTGATGGATACTGTTCATCTGTCTTTATCCCTGATTTCTTAAGCTCATCCAATGCAGTCTGTGGACTGACACATTCATCAATGAGTTTCTGCCTTAAGAATTTATACATTTCGCCATTTTTATCGAATATTCTTTCCTTGCGGCCCCTGTTATTCATTGATATTTCATACTGCTTCTGCGCATATTGGGCATCATAAACACCATCCTCATTTGTTCCACGTCGTATTTCCCGGTATATCGTTGAATACTCAAACTTCATCCTTTCTGCAATTTCCATAATTGTAATGCTTTTATTATTTTTAAGGATTTCCTGTATCTGACAGCGGTTTTCATAGGTTACTGTCTTATATTTCCTGCTTACGTACATGTTTTTCCTCCTTTTCATTCCCGGTACCGGAATCCGGTACCTCAAGAAAATCCATCATGTCAATCTGTCCTTCAATGCTGTCTGATGGCACTCTTCCTGCAGGAGCCCGCTTCTGTGGTTTATGAATTTTTCCGGAACTTCCTGTTATCAGTTCCCCAACAGACAGAGGGCTCTTTGTGTATTCTATAATCAGATGCAGCGCCTTTTTCCTGTAACGCTCAAATGTGGTCGGTGACATGTCAAACTGTATTCTTACGTTCTCATACAAGTCATTTTCAACATACAACTGACTCAGCAGCGTATAATAAGGATCGTCCAACGCCAGATAACAGGCCCATACACGATTAACCACATCCTCCTGATTCGACAGCTCTGTGAGCATCGTTAAAAGCTCTTTACGTCTTATTTCACGGTCTTTTTCAAGTTTAACTATAAGGTCGGACAGGTCTTTCTTTTTTCCACCTTTAGGGCCGGGCAACAGGCTGTTATGAGCAGCTGAGATGCTTTTTTCGGCTATAAGCTCATCCATAAACACCCCCATGTCACTCCGGCTTACCTCGCGGAAAAGAAGAACCATCTTTTTATTAATGTCATTAAGCATTTTTTCGCGGTTAGACAGTATTTTTTTTATTCTGTTTTCTGTAATTATTACACTCATTTATTCACCCTTTTTCCATATGCGCGGCAGATATAAAAATCTGCCGCAAAGGTTTTATGATGGCTGCCATTTCTGGCAGCAAAGATACTTTCTTCATTTGATGCCACGCACAGCCGTGCCGGTTATGGCACGGCCTGCGGAAAGTACCATTATTCTTCCATATCTTCAGTATTCCCAACATCCGGACCTTCTCCGTACTCTCTTGCACATCTTTTTGAATCAGGATAGAGATACATGCATGCTCCGCCCGATACCGGACATTCAAATCCGTGATATTCATCTGTTTCAATTGCATACGAACATCCCATATTATTTTTCCTCCTTAGCCAATTTTTCTAACCCCTGTACTATATACTCCTGCCTTCTTAAAACTTTAACCGGAACATCTGCACCGGTCTCTGCACGCTGTCTAATCATTTCAAGCCTCTCTCTTTGTTCTGTAAGGTAAAAAGCCAGGTCATACATAACTTCCAGACTCTTTTTGAATTCATCTTCATCCTCATCGAATACATTTTCCTCATCCTCCTCTGACATGATTTCTTCGTCTATGTCCATATCAATGTTGTTAAATGCATACTGGCCGGTCATGCCCTGTTCTTCCTCCTGCATCCTTTCATATCTGTCTGAGCCTGTAACACCATCCACAAGGTCAAGGAACTCTGTCCATGACAGTCTGTCCGAGTTACACACTATGATGCCCTTTGGAGTGCAGTCATATGATATTCCTGCCTGGCATCCGCCACTGTATGATTTTGCAAAATGAGACATAAGGTATTCTCTCAGCTCTTTAGATGAATTAAACCGCCGGTCTGCATCCTTTAAAAACAGATCATAAAAATTTCTGATTTGTTTTGGTTCCGGCTCTCTTTTAGGTTTAGAAATTTCCTTATGCGCTTCTATCTCCCTCATGGTTGTCTTTCCGTCCATTATCAATTCTTCCTGCTTTTCTTCAGGAAGTGAGGCTAGTGCCAGCGCGGCACTTTTATTTATACGCCCTTTTTCCAGAGCCTCTCTTCCTTTATCTCCAAGATTCTTTGAAATATTTACGTAATCGCCAACTGTCGTTTTCCCCATATTCAGAATACGGGCTATTTTTTCGACTGTCTTACCACCATGCACATGCTTAAACTCAGCAGGATATTTATCAAGCAGATATTTGATGCGTTCTATTTCATGAAGCTTTTCTGCATCTGTCTTTGGAATGAAACCATTAGTCGCATAAAGCTGGAACTCTGCCTGCACATCATCAACATGCTCTACCTTGCATGGAAGGAACTCAAACTCCTCAAGTCCTTCATGCTCTACCAGATACCTGCAGGCAAGTCTTCTGTGATGACCTGCAATGATTTCATATGTGTCAGTTCCGCTTTTTCGGACCAGTAAATCCTGAAGAACCCTGCCGGCCGATTTAATCAGCTCTGCAAAAGCAGCTATATCATCCTCTGTTGCACTTTTACGATACTGGTCTGTATTGTCAATGAGCTTGGTGTAATGTATCCATCTGGTCTCACTGCGCGGTCTGTTGTCAGTTTTCTTGACGTCACTGTTAAATACAGCTCCGAATTTAGCCATGGAACTCACCTTCTTTCACGCTTAAAATCTCATTTGCAAGCTCCAGATAATCATCTGCTACCGGATTACTTTTTCTATGCTTAGCTACAGGCTTGTAGAGCAACAGGGCATTATCGACTGCTGACGAAGCACTTACACATGTTGTAAGAAATGGATAATCATGTCTGCCAACAAGGTCCTCATAAATCTCTCTTTGTGCCCTTCTGTTTGAATTCACCATAGTTGCAAATACTTTCCATACCGGTGAACAGACAGGCTCCATTACCTCACCATCCATAACCGGATATATATATCTAAGTCCATTTATCTTTTCATCTACAACTGATAAATTATCACGACAGAATTTATTCAGGCATACAGGAGTAAGCACCAAATCAGCTGCACAAATACATGTAATGGTCAGCTGCTCAAAGGCAGGTCTTGTATCAATAAGGCATATATCATATCTGTCCGCCACGGTATCCAGTGCCTTTTTTATTACATCAATCTGTGATGCATCATCCTCCTCGAGTTCTGTACTTCCCGGTATGACATCAATATTGCCATACCTGGTTCTATAAATGCTTCTCTTTACGTGTGCCGGATTCCGGTACACATCTTTGATTGACCGTTCTGTCTTTCTTGGTAAAAAGAATGGCGTTGCATTCGCCTGTGGATCAGCATCCACAACAAGCAACTTCTTTCCAAGCTGCATAAAAGAATATGCAAGATTTACTGTTGTAGTTGTCTTTCCTACTCCACCTTTTAAGTTGCTAATAACTATTTTGTACATCATAAAACCTCTTTTCTGCTGTTTTCACAGCTATAAAACCTTTTAATAAACAGTTTTGTTGAGTTCATCCGGTAATTGCTAAGGCATATTATCCAAATCAAGTTCCAACAAATGTTTAAGTCGTTCACTTATGTCTGCTTTCACTGCTATATTTTTTCCATTCACATAATGTGTAGAGAAATTTCCTTCTCCATCATACCCACACAGAATTTCTTCTTCATGTTCTCTACGATTCTGTATAAGTATCCATGTTCCACAAGCCTGTGACCTTATTGTTATCTTTTCGTTTTCAAGCCACTCACAGCCTTTAAATTTTGAATAGACCAGCTCTTTCATTTTTGGCAGTTCAATGTAACTTACATTCTGCGCACGTCTGAAAAGTTCTTTTTTGCCAATATACTCGTAAATATTCTTTGCCATAAGTGGCCTCCTTTCTCTGAAAATCGTAACTGATTTACAGTTTTACTTATTTTTTCTGATTAACTTACTGTCATCAAACCATTTAATACTGCTTCCGGCAAACTCCGTCTTTGGAATATACACACTAGCTGTTGAGGTGAATAATTTGTTGCCTTTTCTAAAGTATGCTGTTGATGTTGTGTTCATTTTGCGTCCTCACTTTCTTAAAATGTTAGTAAATCAACTTTTGGCACATAACACCGTGTTTTATTGCATACCCACTGTGTTTTTTGTTACAATGTGTGTGCGGTGAATGTGTGTGTTTACATAGTGCCTATAGCGAATGCCACTTTGTATTACACCCCATTCTTTACAATTAAAAAACGCGGTAGAGTTAATTTCTCAACTCTACCGCGAGCGGTGTAGAATGCATAAGGATTAACTCTTTATGCATTTAATATAATACTTTACGATTTTTTTCAAAAAAATTTTCCGTTCATTTACCTTAAACATTTTCCCTTTAAATGCTTCTGGCTTTAATTCCATTTTCGTCCCTATGTATGCTCTGCGACAATCTATCATATTCCGGCTCCTTATCCCAAAGCACACGTTCTTATCCTCATATTTTATTTATACGTTTTCCTCTTGAGTAAGATTATACACTACTTTGGTCACACAACGGTCACACGGAGCACTTTTCCACGGATTTTGTAAAAAGTATACATTGAAAATGCCGAAAACTGTACAATTTTAGACAATTTTCGGCATTTGCGTATTTTTTATTCGTTATAATCAACTATTATTTATTATATTTTTTGTATATCTTTTCAAACGCAGGCATGGAGCGCTTTATCATTTCCCTGTCATCCTCCTTTGCCTTCTCGCAGAATGCATTGCTGTCATCCTCTAGAGCCTTTACAAACATATAAAAGGAAAATCCACTGCGCCTCGCGGCTGTCAGCAAAAAACTTTATGAATTCAACCATAATGATTTTCAGTGTCCCGGTTAGCAGCTTAGCTAGTCCAAGAAATCGTCCGCATGCCCCTTTGATGTTTTTACATTGGCCTTCACAACCTGCTTAATTGCCTTTTTTCGTTTGCCTTGATTAATTTCATAAGATTGCATAAATCAACCTTCTCCTTCCATACCTTTCCTCCAAGAATTTATTTAATGTTTAAATATCTAAACCTGTTTGCATTTTTATCTATCATCCTTATTTTCATAAAAGGCTTTTTCACACCTTTCTTATAAATCACCCCACATTCACTATTGGGACTGCCTTCGAGAGTGATTTTGTCTATTTCTGAAAAAGCGATTACTTTTTCTTTTCCAAACAGCCATTTATATCTGATTTTTCTGTTTTCTATAGTATATTTGTATGTGCATGTATGTATAGCTGATATGACAGAAAAAACTAGGCATACTACCCAAAACAGATATAAATCTGGTCTGTTATCTGCAACTACAATTGTCATGATTAGGAATCCTAAAAACACCAATACTGTTACTATGGATCCCCCTTTATAGAAGTTTGGTCGATAAATCACAAATCGTTCTGTATTATTTATATCTTCGGGTGGTGTTAAGTTATAGAGTTTCATCATATCCTTTTCAAACCAATCTTTGAATTTAATAGAATGTTTACTTAATAACGTAAGTCCTATTCCGTACGCCGCAAAAATGGATAGCACAATAATCATTATTACAAATCCAGTGAATGCTCTGGGCTCATTAATATTGGATGGTACAAAGAAAGCAATTAATAGCAAAATTGCAATCAAGCTTAAAGTACATCCATAAATAATACGCCCCATGAAAGTTCCTATTTCTGTTTCTTTCTTTTTCTTCTTTTTTGTATCTTCTTTATATAATTTATTACTCATCTTATACCCCTTTTAAAACAAGCTCATTATGCATACAATTCCTATTACCAGGAAAATTGAGCCAAATCCATAACCGAACAATTTTGCTTTCTTTTCCACAGAACCATTGGGGAACTCTTTATCATCAATGTGGATATAAATAGTTTTCTGGAAATTTAGATTATCAGTTATTTTGGTTACTATGGTTTCTTTTTGGGAATCATCGTATTTAAAGCAGACTTTTCACCCAAAAATCATTTATAAAGAATACCTGTATAATTGTTCAACACATCATATGGTTGTATTACATTCGATACCATCGAAATCTCCAGTTTGTAGATAGTATTTAAATCGCCAACTGCTCCTTCAACCGGAGTATATCTGTCAATATAAACATTTGTCTTCTTTTTTGTCGTAATAATCAATGCCACATAGTCATCCGTAGTAACCAGTTTATAATAAACATCTTCATCTGGAAAACTCTCACGTGCTCTGCTCACTATATTAGCAAAATTATAACGCTCGGATTCCTCTCCTAATGGTTCTTCTCCACCATCAATTGCAGTCTGAAGTTCTTCAAGTACCTTCACTGTTCTGTCGTCATTTTTTCTGTTGTCAGCAATTGACTGAATAGTGGTTCCCAGACAGATTACTAGAATGATAGCAGCCATAATAGCTAATGCTGAAACAACTCCGATTACGATTTCTCGTTTCTTTTTCTTCTTTTCCATCTCCGTTAACTGTGTAGCTGCAAACTGCCGCGAAAAAGTATCAGCATGCTCATTTCCATAGGCAATAAATGCCTCTTCTGTATTATATCCTGGATACATCTGGTAGATCTGGTTTTCTGAACAAAACTTCTCCATTCGCCAATAAAATGGAATATACCATGAGGTATATTTTCTACGTCGAACAAAAAATATAAGCAGCCCTATTACAATTATAGAAAAATATCCTGTCATAAGAATTGCGTCTTCCAATCCTTGTATACGAGAGGCTTCTTTCTCCGGTATAACTGCGATGATACTGTAATCTCCACTATCTTCATCCTTAGACCAGTAAGTGTTAAGACGTCCTCCGTAAGACCATCCAGTGGGATCTACCCCAAGATCAGTCAATGAATAGACAACGTGCTTTCCTTTATTCGGATCCTTAACAGATAATGTAAGTCCATCCTCCTGAACTACACCTGTCACAGTCATAGTTCCTTTTAATTGCTGGCCTGTTGCAGCTTTAATCGCATCAAATCCAAGACCAAACCCAAAAAACCATACACATGTAAGGACAAAATTAAGAACAATAAAACGAATCAAGCTTGCCCAAAGATTGTATCTCAAAGATTTTTCTAACTGTTCCTTTTCTGAAGAAGGGATGCCTGGCATGGTAATATACCAGGAAGCAATCATTTCTCGTCTTGTTTCATTTTCATTTGCGCGTTTGATATTAGCAGCATCTCGTACAGTTGTTGCCACCCCCATAAGCACACTCCTTTCACATATTTTTCCTCAGTATCTCTATTTTATGGCAATACTAACTTTATCTAACCAATTCTCGGTTAAATCAGTTAAATCCCCTAAACATTTCCTCATCTATATAACAGCCAGCCTTGTCATACTCCGTGAGATTTATGGCACAGTCAAACGAGCCTATCATGCCTTCTATCGGCTGTATAAATCCATTCCAACCCTCGCCCTTCATGCCCTGTCGCAGCCTCTTCCAATCTGTAAACATACGCACCGCAGGACGACCATGTTTACCCTCAATCGTAGCCAGTGCAATGGTCGTATCCTTCTCAATTACCACCTTGCCATTTTCGTCGGGACTTGGCATATCGTTGTCTGCCTTCATTGGAATTAAAAACTTTGCTTTCACAAGCTCTCTCGACATGAAAGAAAAATATAGCTTATAGATCAGCTCCTTATCCGGTGTATCTGGGTGTCCAAGCTCCGCTATCAGTAAAATCCATCTCTCCAGATCCGGATTCATAACCGGTCTGTTTATCTCTGGAAGATTGCTAAAATCCGGCTTTTCGACTATCTTCTCTGCCGATATCGAGGTATTACTATTGACCACACGCACTCCGCAGGCTCCATTCATATAAAAAATGCTTCCAAAAAAGTCGCTTATCGCATTGCTCTGATCGTTTTTTATCTCTCTTATTTCGTATTTTTCAGCTGGGAATGTTGCTCCTATCACATCCTTATAGGGTTTTGTGAGTATCCATATATCCGGTGGTGTACACATATAAGTACCATCTTTCTGATCAACCGTTTCTGAAAACATGGCCGGTTCACCGGTTATTTTGCTGTATACACAATATATCTGTGATACAGAGAGCATTTTGGTCACAATTGCCTCTGCAAGCTTTGCTATCTTCTGCATATCTTTCGCTCTATCTGCATCAGTAGCTGTCGGCAGTACCTTGCATCTATACCAGCTATACAGTCGCCACATTTCTGCACCGTCCGTGATGCTCATACGGTCAAGCTCGTCCTGTGTCAGCTCGATCTGTCTGTGAAAGACCATCTGATTACCCAACGCCTTCACATATGCATCATGAACATCGGATACGCTTGCCTGTCTCGAATAAAGCACAGTACCACATCGAAACGGAAAATCTGCCGCGCACTCCAGCTTTAATCCCACATGACAATCCTTGGCCTCATCTGCCCTTTTCCCGGGTTCAAGCTCTATTCCAAGCACTGTCGTCAGTAATATTTCCCCCTCCTCGTCATCCGAGAAGTTGGTTACGTAGACTGCTGCCCCCACTCTCACAGTTCCCTTCACATAGCCCACGACCACAATATCCTTTGTGTTCAAGAGAGCAAACCTGTCCTCAACTCCAAGCACAAAGCTTGCCGGCTCATCATTCTCCTTCTTTTTAAACGCATCAAAAATTCCCATAACTTGATTTCCTCCTGTATTCTCTTATATGTATGTAATCCTGTTGTCAAATAGAGACCGCCACTATGAGCTGGTCGACATCCACTCCATAAAAAATCTTTTCACGTCACTGTAATTTTAGCTTTAATATCTGGTATTTCTAACTGATTCATTTATCATCCTCGTTATGAAGTTTTGTTCTTTCGTATACCTAGGGGCAAATTTCGCTTTAACCTATGAATTCCTCTACGGAATTCTGACTCAATTTATAGTAATCGGTCACCGAAAAGTTTTGCCTTCGGCAATGGTTATGGAGGTAGTTGGATTTATTAGATTTTACTTCTAAGAAAGTCCTAAAGTATAACCATAATTAAGTATAATATATGTTAATACTACTAATATTGCTTCTAACGTCATATTCTGATACAATCTTTCCCCATTGATATTTTTCACCTTGAAGTAATCCCATTTCTGTTAAAATTTTATCATGTATCTTTTTTCTGTCTCTCTCGTTTGATTCAGAAAATTTTTCATCACAACAAATTAAAGACACCATATAAATTATTCCATCTCGAAAGAATAAACTCATAATAAATTGCCTGCCATAAATCGTTTGATGCTCGTCTAAATAAATTATTCTAACTCCATCTTGTCCATTATAAAATTTTGTTGTTTTAAATTTATCAAATGAATAATTGGGCCCGATAACTAATCCTTCTCGCGTACTTACTTCACCATTCGTAACATCTATCATATCTAAAATTCCTACTTTCTTAATGTAATATTATCAACCTTAACTAAAATGCCTTTTTGTATATAATCATTTGCATTTGGTACAAAATATTGTGGCAACCCTCCTTTTCCAAATTGCGGATTTGCATTAGTTATTCCATATGCACTCGCTATTTCCTCATTAAAGACATATCCTTGCATCTCCCCCCTATACCCATGTATAGGATGCTTTTCAACCTGCAATCCTTCAAAAACATTAGTTGCATCTCCTCCAGATTGCTCAATGGCATCCAATGTTGTAAAATACTCTGTTCCATTTGGTTCTCCTCTGTACAGTATTGTCCCTTTTTTAACAACAGTATCTACATAATCATCAACTCCTATGTATTTTCCAGTTCCTTGCCAACTTCGTGCCAACTGAGATGGCGTTGCATTTTCCCATACTACTTTGTCTGAGCCATAAGTTTCCCTAAAATATCTACACCATTCTTCTCCTGAATAAGAAGATGTACTTCCACCCTCTACAGCCGAACCCACATCCGCATCATTTAATACTGCGCCACCGTCAGTTCCCACATCTCCAAGCTTCGGTTTCGCCAGTTTCTTCGCTCCTGCTTCAATTCCATTCAGTCCTTTCGCAGTTGCCATACTTGCTGCCATACCTGCTAACATTCCTGCAGTCTGGTTTCCAGTTAAATCCGTCGTATACTTCTGGGCTCCTGCACCTGCTGCTGTTGCAATTCCTTCTTTTGCAACGATTGTTGCTCCACTTCGAAATGTCAGGTTTCCTGCTGAGGCCGCCTGACCGATCGGAATCATTGCGGATGCTGCAAATGCAAAGACACTTTCTGTCAGATAATATGCTTCCTCATTTCCTTGGAATACCGCATATTTTAAATCATTTACTGCGGTACTGTCAATATCTCCGATGCTTCCATAATAAATATCCTGGGCACCTTCCGCAGAATCTGCGACTCCATAAATAGTCATTCCGGTTCCCATAGCTACTCCAACCGCTGCAACAATGGGCGACGCTGCACCTGCAGTTGCAATAATACATGCCACCCCAACACCAACCAATACGACTCCGGCAACGGTCTTCCACACTCCCTGCGTCTCACGTTCTTCCGCTGCATCCTTTAGGTTCTGTTCCGCTTCACAGATTGCATCATATACATCTTTATTGTCTTCATGCTGCTGATAAAACAATTCACTGATATTGGCAAGTGCATACACGTCCTTATCTGTATAAAAGCTGTTGCTTTCATAATTTGCAATTGTTCCCTGGTTCAACCCTACTTTTGCAATACAGCTGTTCAGGCTCGAAATTAATAAGTCTACAGAATTCTCCAGCGCTGTTACGGTACTACTTTCCTGATTTTGGATTGTTGTAATAAAATTCAATAGCTCCTGATCCAACTGCTCATGTAAACCAATTATTTTATAACTTGTTTTTCCTCATCAAGCTTTACTATATTTGAATTTAACCATCCCTCATATGCATATTTGTCAACTCGATCCAACTTCAGCTTTTCCCCTATCTTACAGTCATTTGTACTAACCAAATATTCTCCGTTTTTTTCCTTTATAATTGAAACCCTCTCTTCATTCACCTTTCCATAAGTTGCAATTTTGTAAATTTCATCTACATCTGATATATTCACTAATTTACTGTATACTCCTGTATTATATTTATCTTTAAATGTACAATCAGTTTTCTTTAGATCTGATGTTATAATAATATAATTACCATCAGCATCTCTTGAAAATTTATATTCATTTCCTTTATAATAAGCATATTTTCCATTTTTTATCATTTTTTCACCTCTCTGAAATGTTCGCCATCAAAAATAGCTACGATAGAATCTTCTGAATCAATTACCCTATGCAATTCAGCACCTTCTATTGGTTCCAGGTTACCATCAACTGTCCATTCTGGAATAACTTCTCCATTCCTTGCACCTGTAAATCCATTACGTGTACATGGGGCAGGGTCTGTATTTCCCCCACCAAATTCTGTTCCATACGGTATTCCAATCCTATCCACATCATCCGTCATAAATTTAATATAACCATATGCATTTCCACCTTCTGGATATGGTCTAATATCACTATTTATTGTATAGTCTAATCTTGATGATTCTACAACATTATCATAACCATGAATATGTGAAACATCATCATATCTTGCTATATAGCCTCTGATAGTACTATATCCGTCATCTCCTATGTATTTTCCTATATCCTCAAAGGGAATAGTTTTTTGAATCACTGTATTACTATCAATCTTAGGCACTGCTTCTCTTATATTTTTTAATTTTCCAATTTGTTCTGCTGACAATTCATTTACATCTGCTAAACGAAGTGTATTAAACTCATCTAATGTCAAACTTTCATTAGCTAACACAGATTTTAAATTATTTCTTGCAAACGCTGAACCTCCGCCGTCTCCAACATCTCCAAGCTTCGGTTTCGCCAGTTTCTTCGCTCCTGCTTCAATTCCATTCAGTCCTTTCGCAGTTGCCATACTTGCTGCCATACCTGCTAACATTCCTGCAGTCTGGTTTCCAGTTAAATCCGTCGTATACTTCTGGGCTCCTGCACCTGCTGCTGTTGCAATTCCTTCTTTTGCAACGATTGTTGCTCCACTTCGAAATGTCAGGTTTCCTGCTGAGGCCGCCTGACCGATCGGAATCATTGCGGATGCTGCAAATGCAAAGACACTTTCTGTCAGATAATATGCTTCCTCATTTCCTTGGAATACCGCATATTTTAAATCATTTACTGCGGTACTGTCAATATCTCCGATGCTTCCATAATAAATATCCTGGGCACCTTCCGCAGAATCTGCGACTCCATAAATAGTCATTCCGGTTCCCATAGCTACTCCAACCGCTGCAACAATGGGCGACGCTGCACCTGCAGTTGCAATAATACATGCCACCCCAACACCAACCAATACGACTCCGGCAACGGTCTTCCACACTCCCTGCGTCTCACGTTCTTCCGCTGCATCCTTTAGGTTCTGTTCCGCTTCACAGATTGCATCATATACATCTTTATTGTCTTCATGCTGCTGATAAAACAATTCACTGATATTGGCAAGTGCATACACGTCCTTATCTGTATAAAAGCTGTTGCTTTCATAACTTGCAATTGCAGCTGTGTTCAATCCGATTTTTGCAATACAGGTATTCAGACTCGATAGTAACAATTCCACGGAATTCTCCAGTGCTGTCACGGTACTGCTCTCATGGCTCTGAACTTCTGTGATAAGATTTAATAATTCCTGATCCAACTGCTCATGTAGTTCTAATACACCATTCGTACTTGGTGTACCGACACCCGATATATCCGAAATGCCAGAAACTGCTCCCTGTATTTTTCCGGTATAAGACTCCGTATCCGAATAATTGGTGCTTAGTTTTGTCCGGAATGCACGGATTGCCTCCTCGCTAAGTTTAAAATTTGTAGAATTGTCAATATCATAATACCCGGCTTTGTATAATGTCATGTTGTCAAGCAGGTTCTGCGCTGTGACTCTTATACTTGAAAGCATTGTGATATGTACATCTGTCAGATAACTTTTTACTGCATCTCCTGTTTCTCCGGTAAACACTGCATTTTTTATAAAAAAATTAATGCAGTTCTCACAAGTATCAATTTTATTCATCAGATTTTCTAAATTTGTCTTGTACTCCCAGAACAAATCATAGATATCTGTATAATTAATTTGAAACCCTTCCATTTTCCTCTCCTGTCATTCTTATGGTGTCAAACATGTGTCAAATATTCCGGTGCCCTGCTTAAAAAGCTCACTTTGATTCTTATCTTTTTGCACTTGTGAATCAACTAATAAATCAATTGCCATTAAGTCCATCTGCAAAGTAGTACTATATTGGCTTACCGCACTCTTTAACGTTTCATAATCTTCCTGGAGCTTTTTCATTGCATCCGACTGCCCTTTGATTTCCGTTGCGGAAGCCGGTAAGCTTACAGACCGCGAAGCTGTTCTTATCGCATTGGTATTCGAATATACACTTACGTAATCTAAAATCGTTCCCACTTGTCTATCTCCTTTCCTTTTTCATTCCCATCAACTAATTAAAGAAATTACGGATTCTTGTACATAAATCATCCCATGCATTGACCAGGCCAGATAAGATACCATATTTTTCATTCTTTCTCTCGTTTAATGCGTTTATTTCCCAGTTGATTGCATCCTCTGCATCATCGATATTCGAAACATATCCATCATAACTTGTGTAAAGATCCCCACTCTCACATAAATCATAGAAATACTGTGCCCTGCTGCCAGTCCATAAACTTTGATAAAGATCTGAACTTATCATATTCTTCTGATTTTTGTTGATATCATCAATGGCTTCTTTCGCATCATCTAACGTATTATATGCATCCCGCAATCTGTCAATTTTCGCATCAATCTCATTGATTTCCAATTGACATACTTCCTGCTGATGTTCATTACTTGCCTTCTGATTCTTTAAATTTTGATATTTGTTTCTGTCATACTTTTTAGCCATCTTAGTTCCCCATATTCTGCTTCAACTGTCTGACATCCGCACGCTCAATCTCCAACATCTCCATTGCCTTCTGGATATTGGCACACATCATTTTCTCATCATCATCTGAAAATCCCTCAAAAACCACCTTACTAACATCGGAATGCTGGAAATACATTAGTCTATCCCCCACCATTCCCTCTGGGTATGCACATGCTGCATAGTCAAAAAATTGCTCTTTTCCATTTATCTTGACTTTCAGAGCTCTTGCAACAATTACATACTTTTTAATACCTCCACTTACAACTACGATACTTCCCAATGGTAAAAAATTAACTTTCTCTGTCATCCCTCTTCACCTCATACTTTTTTATTAAATTTTATTGTATTATTTTTCCTATTTCCATTTCCAATGTTGTTTAGCTATCAGCACTTCAAACATCTCAACATTCTTGTATGATTTTGGAATTTTAATCATCCCTCCGGCATTAGAATGAATACAAATTATTTCCGCTTCATTATCTTTTTTCAGACTTAAATATTCCACTTGAACAAACTCGATTGACTTATTTCTTAATAATTTCTTTTCGATTATTTTGTTTTTTTCAACAACTATTTTATGTCTTGTTGAAGTTATAAATAATATAAACAAAATAACACTGTTAATCAAGAATATTAAAAATCCAGCAAATACACCATACCCTGTACATAGTAACCACAATATAGCAGAACACAAGAAGCCCACACCATATAAAATGATATACCCTTTTTTAGGTTCAAGAATCAATGGTGTATTACCATTATCTTTCATTGGAACTTTATGATTTTTCAAAACTTCTGTAACAAACACTTTATGTGTTCCTGTAGCAAATGCTAAGATACATTTATTATTCTGATATAGCTTCACATTCCCACTTTCATCAACAACGTGAGATGTGATGTCCTCATATCTTATGTTATACTCTTTACCATTCATTTTTCTCCAATAAATTCTATCTTTACCTACTTTCACATAAACACGTCCATATAAGAAACTCATTAAAAAAAACAGAACTATAAGCAGGATAAATAAAGCTATAACTAACACATTATAGTTTGATGTCATATTTAATGCAAAAATAAGAATACAAGTAAAACCAATCCCTACAATCATATAAATGTTTGAAAAAATTTTCCAATCAATAAATCGTTCACCCAATTCTGTTTGTTTAATACCAGCTGAAGGTTCTTGTATCTTACCGATAATACTTTTTACAACTATAACAATTATACTATACAATAATACTTTCAAGAAAATCTTTAATACAAATGACATAATACCTCCTGTTAGAGTAGAGGGTGTTTTACGCCCCTACATATTTTAAGAATATAACGGACATTTTCCTGTTACTTTTCCGTATAAAGTACCAAAATAATCTTCCATATATTCAACTAGCGTCTGTTCATCCTCGCTTGTATATATTGGACACATTCCTTTCAACAAATCCTTAACGATGCTTTTTGTTGTTTTAATCCCAAATATCATAAATGCATATTTTTTTACAGAATCCACAACTCCTGAGAATCCTGATTTGCTAGAGAAAAATCCTGATTTTAATTTTTCCAAACCATATTTTTTTAACAATGAATTCCTTTCCGATAGTAGTCTCTGTTGAGTTTTTCTCGTTAATGAAGATGCTTTCTTACCGGCTGCTTCAATTGCATCCATTTTAGTTTCATTCTTTTTCAATCCCTTAATGGTATCTTCATATAGATCTTTTGTCGATTTAGTAGTAGGCATTTTTGTCTTGCTAAATTTACCCTTGAGTGCCTTTACTCCTTTTCCAATACCATAAAATGCACCTGAAACAACTGCACCTATTACAGCATCTTCCGCTACTTTCTTACCATCTACCTTGCCCTCATCTATGCCTTGTGAAATTGCACTATTAGCCGCTGCTCCAACTCCACCAGCCGTAACGGTTAGTGCTGCTGCTGCTACCGTTCCAAGTCCTGGAATAGCAGCTACTCCACCGACGACAGCTCCTTCCACCGCTGAGCCTGCTAGTGAACCCCATTGGAACTCTTCTTGTTCTCCTTTTGCGATTTTAATTCCTTGTGAAACAGCATTCACACCTGCACTGGTAAGAGCACCAACAGCCGCACCCACACCTATAATTGCCAATGTGGATAGTACAAACAACCCGTTCGCATCCGCATATTCTGTTGGATTATCTCTACAATAAATATATTCATTCATTGATAACGGATCGTCTTGCTGTCCCTTTACAAAGTCACGTGCTGCAAATCTTGCTATAACAGGCATATACTCTCTAGCTTGTGCATAATAAATGCCTGTCACACTATCTTTTTGATATCCTGTATATCCAAAAGAATGGAACTGACTAGGCGTATACCCTACATCGCATCCAAATTCGTCATATGCATATGACTCCAACACATCTCCTTCTGGTTTTAATAAGCGAATAGGACTTCCTAAATCATCATGCAGAAAATACGAACGAATTCCATTATCATGAATCATTCCGGATACTTTACTGTCAAATAAATAAGTTTGAGTTTCTCCCGCCTCTTCTTTTTGCAAGATATTATTATATTGCTTTGTAATATCAAGCACATAACGAATTTGAACTTCTGGGTCGTTCGGTCCCATTTGTTGCGTTACACCAATTCTGTGACCAAGACCACTATATTCATATTTCGCATACGCTCCATCGGCATTTCTCGCTTCTGTCAAACGGTTTGCCACACCATAAACAAATGTATGTTTCGTTTGTCCATTGCAATCTATTTGACTTAAATTACCTCTAGAATCATAGATATACTTCTCATTACCATTTGAGTCAATTTTTGAAATCAATTGATTTAATTTATTGTACTGATAATTTGTTACACCATCTTTTGTAGTCATACGAATACGATTGCCATGTGCATCATATTCATAAGCGTGGAGCAAATTACCATCCTTATGCACTGATGTTAGTTTTCTTAAAGCGTCATAACAATAAGTATAATGACCATTTTCTTGCGGCATGTTGCGACGGCTCTTTATAATTTCCGTCTTATTTCCTTCGCAATCATATTTATAAAAATATCGATCAAGTATACCATTTGCATCTTTATTTGTTAAAGAGGCTAGTAAACCTCTATTATCATACGAATATTCTGTGCTAACACCATTTGGCATTGTCTTTAATTGCAAATGGCTGTATTGGTCATACTCATACGTTGTTATGTTGTTCGCTTCTTCCAAAGAAGTTAATCTCTTAAATTCATCATAACTATATTTTACAGTCTCGCCGTTTGGATATGTTATGCTTGTTCTTTGTCCAGACACATTATATGCATAGGAAACTTCCTTTCCATCTGGATATACTATATTAAGTGCACGACCAACAGCATCGTTTTTAATGGTTGTTGTTCCAACCCAATCTTTAATCTCCTCTAACTGGCGCAAAACATTATACGAGAGGAACACCTCTTTGCCATCTGCATACTGAATATGTTCTACATCCCCACTAGAAGTATAACCATATTTGGTCAAGTAACCTTCTTTATCTATCTTTTCTGTCAGATATCCTTTTCCATTATATGTATAACGTTCTTCAGCACCAACAGAGTCGATAATTCCTACTACACGACCCAAAATATCACGTTCATAACATGTAACTACTTCGTTGCAATCACCATCTTTTCCCTTTTGTACAATTTTTACCAAATTACTATTTGCATCATATTCATATTCTGTTTCATTACCAAGTGCATCAATCGTTTTCAGTAACTCATTCTTCTTTGAATAAATATAATGCGAACTATTTCCATTGCAATCTGTAACAGAGATAACATTACCAACTTCATCATATGAATAAATTTTTCTGTCACCATCTGCCTCTTCGGTCAAGATAAGTCTATCTAATGCATCATATGTATGGCATCGCTTATTTCCCATTACATCGATATAAGCAATAACATTTCCATTTAAATCATATTCATATTTTTCAGAGTTTCCGTCTGGATATAATATTTCCTGTATTTTCTCCTCTCCCGGTAGATATTTGTATTTTATTACCAAACCACTTTCGTCGGTAACTGTATCGATATTACCCAATGTTGTATACGTATATATACGCATTTCACCAAGGTTGTTGCGTTCCACAAGAAGATTTCCAACCTTATCATATTCCAGATGTACTTCGTTATTCATCGGATCTATAATATGAATCACATGATCTTCTGCATCATATTCATATTTAGTAATTCCACCATTTGGTTCTTTTACTTGCACTAATCGACCAACAACATCGTATGAAAATTCTTTACTTCCCATACAATCCGTCTCTGCAATGCATTTCCCATTAACATCATATCGGAATTCTGTTTTATTTCCTAATGCATCCGTCATTCGAGACATATGATTATCTTGATTATATTCATATAATGATTTAGCTCCGTTTGGAAGTACTACTGCAGATACATTCCACATTTTATCATATTCATAGCATGTTTCATGACCTAATGGATCAATCACTTTTTCCACTTTGTTAATAGCATTATAATGCTGAACAGTTTTAGCACCATTATAATCAACCATTTCTTCAATCAAGCCATTTCCATTATACGCATAACATCTACTATTTCCTAATGCATTAGTTTCTTTGACGATATTTCCAGCTTCATTATACTCGAATTTACTCTCATTACCTTTGGCATCAACAACTTTGACTACACGATTTAACTCATCATAAAAATAAGCAATCGTTCCACCAATTTGATTAGTCAATGTTGAAATATTGCCCTTAGCATCATATGTTACTGCACTTCGACTACCATCAGGATATTGTCTCTCAATCGGTCTACCATGTTTATCATTAATAACAGTAACACCATTACCGGTTGAGTCTTCCGTGCGCACTAAGTTGCCTTTTGCATCATAATCATTCTTAACTTTTTGTATACCATTAATGCTCATTGATAGCAATCGCCCTGAAGCATCATACGTCATATTCAGTCTTCTCTTTAATGCATCTATTTTTTGTATAAGATTTCCTCTATTGTCATATGACATACGTTGGATTCTACCCAAGCGATCTGTATACTTAATACATTGATTCTTATCATTATATACGAACTTTTCTACTGTTCCATCAGCATATCTAATCTCCGTATTACGATATTGTCCATCATGAACAAATATCGTCTGAACACCATTTCGTTCTGTCTGAGTAACTGTATGATTTTCATCATCATACTCAAAAGACATACTCCCACCATCAGAAAACAACTGCCTAATAACTCGGAATTTCTTATCATATATGTTTTCGACAGTATGTATCTTTTGCGAGTTTACTATATCCTTAATACGTCCATTAGATGCATATTCATAAGATATATTTTTACCTAATGCGGGACATACTGTTTTAATACGCTTTTCATCACTATATGTAATTACGACATCTCTTCCGGTATGGTCAAAGACTCTTGCAAGCAAATTAGTCTTTTCATCATATTCATAATTCAAACAATCTCCATAATCGTTAACAACTTTTATTAAAAGTTTGTCTTCGTCATATGTAAGAGAAATGCCCAAATTATTTCTGTTTTCTATTCGTATTAATTTCTTATCCTTATCAAATATATATGTATTATCGTCAACATCCTTTAAATAAAAATGTTGTTTATCGCTAGTCAAGAAATCAGTCGCTGTATTCTTTCCATAATAAACTCCATTTTCAACAGCAAACACTTTATGCTGACCATCTTCCATTATAATATCTACTTCGCCATCATCATTTACATTCAAATATATTTCATAATTATGGCGAAAGCTTTTTCCAAGCACAGATATTCTCGAATCCTTAGAATTATAATAGCGATGAAATGACAATGGAATTTCTCCATCAATTGCTAAATCTTCAAAATCATAGATGAAGTTTCCTGTTGATAAATTTACAGGATCAATGCTAGTTTCTACCGCATCAGGATCTGTTCCCAACAAACTATCTTCTATTGCCTTTTCTCTCGATAACTTTGCTTCCTGAATTTTTTCTAAAGATGCCGCCAACGCAGCATTCATTTTTTGCATATCCATATTCCCTCCGTTTGGGTCTATGGTATTTGCCAAATCATTGATAAAATTGATTACACTCTCTGAAAAATTTACGTTCTGTTGCAATCCACCTTGATAACGAGTATCAATATTCTTTACATTTGTAAAAATCTCTTCTATTCTCTGAGAAGTCGTATTATTTTTATCAATAATTTTTTTATGATATGCATCCAAATTGTCAATGTACTTTGAGATACTCAATGCACCAAACCAGTATTGGATTTGCAGCCCAGCATCCCCAATTCTGTCACCGATTTTTCTCCATAATGTTGTTTCTGTTGCATCTTTAACATATTCTAATAATTTTTTCTTAGCACTATTTGAAAAATCTCTTATCATTAATTTCACCGCCTTTTCACAAAACTTTCAACCTCGCCATTTTTGGCATTTAAATTCTTGGAATTTTGTATGCATCCGCCCAAGACATAAAAGAAGATAAATTTTTCATATTACTATCAATCACAATAACTTTGCGATTACCTTCGTAAACTTTTATTGTCAAATTTGAACACACCTTTATTTTTATATTCTCAAAGTTATAGTGCGTAGCCTTTCCACGCCAATTAATATGTGTAATATTCTTTCCTTCTATAATCAAACGCCAATTTGCCATATTCATAGAAAAATAAATTGCAATTATAAAAACTAAAGTAAATATCAAAGTAGGTATTAAATTTCCTGTTTCCGCACCTTTTTTTGAACAAATTAGTACAAAAAGCAACCATATTGCACCAATGATACATGTACACACAGCAATTACAATTTTTATCACCTTTACATTTTCTACGATAAAGTTATCATTTTTTGTAAAATTGTTCTTATATGTTGCACTGTTAAATTTCATAAAAATACGAACCATAAAGAACAAAAAACTCACACTTATTATTCCTATTATTACATCAATCACGCTAATCCCTCCTAATAAACAGAACAAGAAATTTTCTTATCTATTTCTTCAACTATATCTTCATTTACTTCATCTCTATAAATTTCATTTTTTATTTCATCTATGATAGTCTTTCCTGTCTCTATTATGCCATACTTGATTGTTCCTAATGTTTTTTGTAATTTTATTTTCTCCAACCTATTCCAGTATTTTGCACGGGAACTGGACGATCTTGCATTATTATATTGAGCTTTAACAACGGCTTTTGCCTTATCTCTTCCAAACAGATAGTCCATTGTACCGGTCTTCGCTTCCGGATGAATAACATTTGATATTTCATTTGTTATCCCGCCAACAACCAAGGTTGTTGTTGCAGACCACAGCCCATTACTTATAGCATGTGTATAATCCAAATCTTCTTTTTTTTGAAGGACTTTCTGATCTAATAAGTCTCCTCCAAATTCCACTACACCAGAAGTACCTGCAACCACTAATAACCCCGCACCCGTGCCAGCAACGGCACCAGTAACTGCACCTTTTCCTGCCTCTAATACTACTTTCCCAGGATTAACATCCAAAAGACTGTCTAAAACACTTTTACCTGATTGGACACCATCAATTGTCTGCGAAACCACTTCCCCCAAAGCACCTGCGGCTAAACCAATTACAGCACCGATTACAACTGTAGGTAAATTTCCATCCCTATCTACGAAATCCACCGGATTATTCCAACAATATCCATAGTGATTTAAAGTATATGGTAAGATCACAAAACCTCTTACTTTATCCTCACTGACAAATCGTCCTACACTTGCATCATAACGTCTTGCCTGCGCATAGTAGAGGTCACCTACTTCATCAGTCTGGTAGCCAGTAAAGCCAAAGGTCTGGCTTGTGTTGTTGTAGCTGGTTGAGAGGTTTTCACCAAATTCATCAAATGCAAAACACTCCTGACTTGTTCCGTATATATCTACTAAGTGCATTGGACTACCAAAATCATCCTGTAAGTAGAATTTTTCTACTCCATTTGATTCCATTCCTACTACATTTCCATCCCAATAGTATGTCTGGGATGCACCACCTTCTGACTTTTGAAGAAGGTTATAGTACTGACGTGTCATGTCGATGGTGTAACGGATTTTCTTTTCCGGGTATTCTGGAATGAGACTAGATATCTTTTGTCCCACTCTGTGGCCTAGTCCGTTGTATGTGTAAGTTGCTTTCTTTCTCTGACCATCTACGAGATCAAATGATGCTGTCATCTGGTTCGTTGCATCAAAGGTAAACTCTTTTAATATGTCTGCGCCTGTACTTACTTTCAAAAGATTCCCTCGATTATCATAGGTATAATCTTTTGTCATAGTTCCATCCACTTCAGATAGAAGCTGATTGTTTACATTATATGTATAACTTGTCACAGACTCCATTCTACTTGCATAATTCGCTTTACTTACTCTGTTTCCAAACGCATCATAACTGTATTTACGAAGCAAAGTGTCATTTTGATGCACTTCGGTAAGTCTGTTCAATTCATCATATACATAAGCAAAGTGCCCATTATCCACTTCTGCTCCAACACGATTCTTTATAGCACTTACCTTATTTCCATAGATATCAAAACTATATTTGTAGCTTTCTGCAAATTCGTTTCCTATATGGGAAATTTCATCAACTCTTCCCATTGCATTATAATGATAGTTCGTTTCAATACCATTTGGTAAAATCTTCTTTGTCAAACGTCCTATTTCATCATAAGCATACTGAATTGTTTCTCTTTCTGTATGGAGAGATACTAATTGCATTTCTGTGTTGTAAGAATACTCTGCGCGTTTTCCATTTGGATAGATGACTGCTTTCTTTTCACCCATCAGCCCCCATTCATAGCCTACGGTATCTCCATTCGGTTCTGTAACAGACAAAGCTCTACCTATTGCATCAAGAGTGATTTTTGTAATCCCATTCCAGTCTTTTACTTCATTCAGCCTGCGGAGCGCATCATAAGACATTTCAACAGTCTTCCCATCTGCGTATACGATTTCTTCTATCTTTCCGTGGCTTCCATAAGTAAAGTTTATCGTATAACCATCACGATCAGTCTTAGATGTCATATTTCCATTTTTGTCATACTCGTAACTTTCTACATAACCCAATGGATCAGTTACACTCTTGATTTGACCCATTACATCCCATACAAAGTCTGTATTCTGACTCTCTTCCCCGTTTGCACCGGTACAAAGAGTCTTTACAAGACGATTCATCGCGTCATACTCATAAAAAGTCTCGTTGCCCAAGGCATCCGTTACCTTCATCAGGTTTCCATTTGGCGAATAATCATACGTGGTTTTGTTGCCTTTTTCATCTATAATAGAAGTAAGATTTCCTACTGCATCATAAGTAAATTTCCTTACTCCTTCTACCTGATTTACTATTTCTACAAGTCTATCCAAAGCATCATATTTAAATGATATTTTATCCTCCATGCCATTTGCTCGTGATATCAAATTGCCTTTTAAGTCATACTCATAGATTTCTCCAGAACCATCTGGATTTTTTACACTCTTTACTCTTCCACCTAAGTCATAGGTATAAAACGTCTGCGTTCCATTTGGATGACATACTCTCTCTACTTGCCCCATATTATTATAGAAAAGACTTGTCGTTGCACCCTCTGCATTTGTTCTGCTAATGCGTCTCCCCAAATCATCATATGTATAAGATGTTACATGGTCCATAGCATTTGTTACAGCTACCAGATTCCCATCCCTATCATAAGTTTTTTTTGTTTTAGCTCCATCTGGCTCAATTACTTCTACTAATTGATTTTCCGCATCATAAACATATGCTGTAGTATTTCCTTCTGCATCTGTAACTGATGTTCTGTTTCCTACCGAATCATAGGTATATGTATTTGTTCCACCATTTGGGTATTCTACAAGACTAAGACGATTATCTTCATCATATTTAAATGCCTGTATAGTCCCATCCGGCATGGTTTGTGATGTTATATTCCACATTTTGTCATAACCATACGTCGTGACATGCGCTTCTTTATCAGTTATAGTTTCTATTTTCCCTATCGCATTATAAGTAGACAACGTCCAGAAACCATCAAAATCCTTGATTCCTGTCACCCTGCCAGCTTTATCATAAGTGTATTCTCTCGTATCCCCAAGAGGGTTAATTACTTTTGTAATTTTACCTCTTAAGTCGTATTTGTACTTTGTACTATTGTTATTTACATCCCTTGTTTCAACAACTCGATTTAATTCATCGTAGATGTAATGCACTTCATTTCCGTTTGCTTCTCTAATTGTTGAGATATTTCCCCGTTCATCATATGAAAGCATAGTCTTACTACCATCAACAAATGTCAACTCTACAGGATGCTGCTTCTCATCGTAGGTTATCCATAAACTTTCTTTCATACAATTTTCTGTTGCAATTAATTTTCCTTTTACATCATAATGATTCTTCAAACGTTCTTTTCCGTTCATGCTAACACTAATCAAATTATTATTAGCATCATAGATAAAATTAATACGTCTCTTTAAAGAATCCACAACCTGAGTAAGATTTCCTCTATTATCATAAGCCATGCGCTGAGTACGTCCTAAACGGTCAGTTTTACTAATGCATTGATTTTTTTCGTTATATAGAAACTTTTCGCTAGTACCATCCTCAAAAACAGTTTCTGTGTTACGATAGTTTTCATCATAGAAATAAGTGGTCTTCACTCCGTTTCGCTCTGTCAGAACAACACAACGTTTTTCATCATCATATAAAAACGACATCATTCCACCATCTGGGAAAAATTGTTTTGTAACACGATATTTCTTGTCATATTCATTTTTTACAGCATGAATTTCTCTTGCATTCACAACCTCAATAATTCTGCCGTTACTTCCATACGTATATGTATAGACTATATCTAATGGAAGTGCCACTTTTTCTAGCATACCGTTTTTATAAGTCAAATCTACACATCTGCCCGTATGATCCTGCACTTTTGTAAGATAACCAGAGCTTTCATCATAAAAATATTCAAAACAACTTTCATTGTCTGTTTTCGCTTTTACTAATTGATTTTTTTCATTATAACTAAAGCTAATTCCTCGTCCATTCCAATTTTCTTGACGAATTAACTTTCCATCTGATTTAAATAACTTTCTTTCTTTTCCAATATTCTCCAGAACATATCCTGTCTCTGTTTTTTTCAAAATTTCTAAAGCAGAAGTATTGCTGTGATAATTTCCATCATTATCTTTTTCATACCGAATAACCTGTCCATCCGCCTGTCGTATTCCAAGAACGCCATCATTTGAATCTTCGATCAGCACTTCATAATTATGCAAAAAACATTTACCAAGAGTTCCAACCCTTGTATCCTTTGAATTATAATAACGATGAAAAACAAGTGGGATTTCGCCACCAACTATTAAGTCCTGATGATCATAAACAAAATTACCTGTACTAAGATTTACCGGGTCTGCACTCATTTCAGCTGCATCTGGGTCTGTTCCCAACATACTATCTTCAATCACCTTGTTTTTTGATAATTGATTTTCTCTAATTTTTTCTAAAGACGCAGCCAACGCTTCATTCATTTTCTGCAAATTCATGTTCCCGCCATTTGGATCTATTGTATCAGATAAAACTTTTATCATATCCGTAATGCTATTGGCATAAGATAGTTCTTGACCAAGTCCATTCTGATATCGTATATCAATATTTTTTACGTTTGTAAATATTTCTTCAATCCTTTGGGATGTTGTATCGTTTTTGTCAATAACCTTCTTATGGTATTCGTCTAAATTATTAACATGCTTAGAAATATCCAATGCTCCAAACCAGTGCTGAACTTGTAGTCCTATATCCCCGATTATATCCCCCAGTTTTCCCCATACTGTAGTTTCTGTAACATCTTTAACATAAGCTAATAGTTTTTGCTTTGCACTTTCCGAAAAATCTCTTATCATTTCATTCACTGCCTTTTCATTTATCTTATTTATTTTTCTTGAATAGTTGCAGTAGCCTCCGCATCCTTATTTTCAACAGAAGATTTCCGTTGTCTCATATAAGACAAAGTGTTTGCCACAAGCGTCACAAATGCATTTTGTATATCCTGAAGAGATTTCGTGAGTTCCACCATCTGTGCAATTGTTCCACCACCATTATCACCCTGATCCACAGGATTCTTTTTATAATTTACCCATTCTGTATGTAAGCTATTTAATTCTCCTATATATTGGTCGAGTTTTTCATTATCAATTTTCGTTGCCATTTCATAAACCTCGCTCTCTAATATAAATAAGAATCTGCTTCATCTACTTCTGATAAAAATGCCAAGCACATTCCCTTTGCTTCTTCTCCCATATCATTTACGATATCCTTCAAATTTTCAACATAGTCAACAAAGCTCTCTAATGCTTCTGCAGTCGCACCTTCCATAATAGCAGCTGCCAAAATATTATTTAAAATAGCAGTATATTTGTCTATACCTCCCTGCAAATCACATGCCCACTTCGCAATTTGTTCTGCTTGAGAATTAATATAGTCATCATCTATTTTTAATTCTGTGTTATTGCTTGCCATCTTATCATCTCCTTCATAATCAATTATTGCTTGCTGATTCAGCTCTTCTTCTTTCTTCTGCCCTTCTTCTTGCTTCTTCTCTTTCCTGCGCTTCAATCCTTCTAATAGTGGCATTCATATTAGAAATTGTGTTATTACAATTATCAATAGAATTTCCTAAGGTTCTTATTCTGTTTTGTTTTCTAGTAATTTCTTCTTCTATTCTTGTAAGCCCATTTGCTAAACCATTATTTACAGAGTTGTACTCTGCTCCAGCAAATAATGTATTCATATTGTTACAAAACTTATTTACAATCTTTGAATTTATTCGCATAACCATACTTGTACTTGATAATCTATTGACACTTGTGTTTTTGCAACTGGAAAGTGTACTTTTAAGAGTAGAAACTTTACTTTTCGTATCATTCAACTCACGTATTTCTCTATTTAAAGTATTAATTTCATTCTGATATTGATTTATTAACTGTCTGTTTCTCGAAATTTCGTTATAACATTGAGATTTGGTCATTTTTTTCACCTCTTGCTCGATTTTTGAGTTTACCATTAGCAACAGTAATTCTGTTGCTAATGGTTTCATTTGGAGAACTAATAAAATTAGCCTCTAACAGCTGCTGCGCCTGCAGCATCATCATCCTGACGTGCTTGCATATAACTCTGAATATAATCAGAAATACTTTGAACTGCTTCAATAACGTTTTCTAATGCAGGTTTGTATTCATCCTCAAATCTCTGAATGAATGCATCTGCAGTTTGGTTTGTCCAACCTTCTTGAAGCTGACCATTCATGGTAACCAATGCATTTAACGCTTCGTTAATTGCTTCTGCTTGATTCCCATATGTACTTACACCTGTTGTGAGCACCTCGTAATCGACTTTGTTTACTGCCATTTTTTTTGCCTCCTTAAAATTTTATGTAAAACTGTTATTACAGTTTTTACCATTAATTAATCGTTCTAATCTTCTTCACATCACCATCTTCAACAAGATATGCATCCCCTGTCTCTAATGGCTTTGAATATTTTCTTGTAAGACTTAACGGAATATCTGTAGTCTTTATGTTTGAAATTTCATCGAAAATAATATATTTTTTACGTTCTTTAATAATTTTCATAATTTCCGGTGCATTAAATGGAATACTTGCATTGTTGATATCAGTAAACACAAATATAACCTTCATTCCACTATATTTGCCCCATATATCTTTTAAAGTCGCCATTGCATTCTTGTTACTACTCAATGCTAAAATTGCATCATTATTATCCACAATAACAACAATCCATGATTCATCTTGTAAATTAGAGCGCCTATTAATGTAATTCTGATATCGCTGCTCCACGATTTGTCCAATCTCTGTAACAATACTAATTGAACTGTCTGCATCCGTTGTATAATATGCTGTCTGTGGAAGTATTTCCAATTCGCCCCATTTGCCAGCCAATGTATCTAATACATACAATTCTGTTTTGCCGAATTTCTTATCAGCAAACACACTAATGATATATTTAGCAAAGGCTTTTCTACTAACATCCTTTTTACCTGACAGAACTATCATATCGTTTTCATTCAGATTCATGCTTAAAGGCTCAATCGTCTCATAGTCTAATCCAATCATTAATTCATCATTAGTATTCGCTTGTGCATAATGCTTTTCGACATATCCTATATCTAAGCATTTTGGTATTTCTGGAATTACCCTTGCATTCATTCCAACATACCGTTCGTTACAAGATGTTACATATTTTTGAATATTCTGGACTCTTTCATATTCCTTATCTCCGTCAAATGCAAGATACATTTGACACTCATATGTGGCCTTGTCTATTTGCACCAACGCCCTCCCAGGCACATTTGGTAATTTAGTACGATTACCTTCAAATAGCATAGTATATTCTGATGACTCATTACAAAATAAAGCAATTCTCCCCTCAAAATTATTAAGATAACGATATCCAACACCTGCCGTTTGACCATTAGCAACCAAAAAACTAATTCCTACAGAATTACCATCTCTACATACCGGTAATAACATATCATTATCTTGTAAATATAATTCCTTAAGAGCCGTTAAATTATCAATTACAACAACTATTTGTGGCAAATCACGATATCCTGCCTCTTTGTAAGATGCAAAAGAACTTACTCCCACTTCTGCAAGTCTCGATTTACGAAGATCAATTTCATTAGACAGCAAACGGAATAGATTCTTTACCTTTTCATCTTCATGAGAAAGCACAACACCACCCACATGATTCAGATTTTCGAAATTCTTTAAAATCATGGATGCGAAATCTACAATATAAATGTTTACCTCATCTGGAGAGTAATGTTCCGTAAGGCTACGAATTGCTGTTTGCAAAAAGTTTGTTTTTCCGGTTTGAGTCGAACCAATCAGCATATAATTCATTGCAGTTATATTCAGCTTATGTGTCATCTGTGACTGGTGATCTGGATCATCAACCAAACCAAAAGTCACAAAAACCTCATCTGAATCCACTCTTTTACCAGCATCAAAGTATAATGTTTCTGGTAATGGTGGCATACAAATATCAGCTAATTTCTTAATTCCTTCCTTATTGCAGTAATCATGAATATAAGCAACAATTGCATCAAGCTGATTCTGAACATTAATTTTTTGCTTCCTCTTTTTCCTTACATAGATTGGTTTACGGTTTCCAGTAAACCCTACTTTAGAGATTACAAATTCCTTTTCTACCTCACTAGCATCAACTGTCGCTGGTGCACCACTATAAGCAGACTGGAACAACTCGAATATCTCATTATTCCCCACCTGCAAATATGCTCTACCAGGTTCCTTAATTTCAGCCGCCAATGGCGTTTTTATAACTTCGTTACTGTCTTCTTTCGACTGGACTTTCAAGCACAGTTTAAATTTCGAATTCGACCATATCTGTGCGTCTACCACGCCACTAGGTTTCTGTGTAGCCAAAATCAAATGCACACCTAAGCTTCGTCCAATTCTTGCAGCACTTATAAGCTCTTTCATAAACTCAGGCTGTTCTGCTTTCAATTCAGCAAATTCATCTACTATAATAATCAAATGAGGAAGTGCTTCCGTCACTTTACCATCCTTATACAATTGAATATATTTATCAATATGGTTAACGCCTGCACTCGCAAAATGATTTTGTCGCTTCATCAATTCTGCTTTAATTGATTTAAGCGATCTCTGAATTTCATTCCCATCGATATTTGTAATTGCACCAATCAAATGTGGTAAGTCTTTAAACTGGTTTACCATACCACCGCCTTTAAAGTCGATAATTACAAAACCAATTTCATATGGATGGAAATAAGTTGCCGCCGATAAAATAAATGATTGTAATATTTCACTCTTACCTGAACCTGTTGTACCTGCAACTAAGCCATGTGGACCATGAAACTTTTCATGCAAATTTAAACATACAACGTCATTTTTAACATTTATTCCCAAAGGAACTGCCATCGTTTCATAAATCTTAGAATCATTCCAACGGGTCTTCAATTCTAAATCATTTGCAGAATATATGCCTAATAGTTCGAATAAAGAAATATTTTTCCTTAGAGAACTTTCCAAACTAATTTCTTCACAATAAACTGGCGCCAATATATCAATTGCTCTTTGCACTTTATCCGATGATACGCAAGCATATTTAAATTCCGTCTTATCTGTTTTGTTTTCGCTTGCATAAGTATAAGCCGAATAATTTTCTTCCAATACTACTATCTGACTACAATACAATGGCAAATACTTCTTTTCTGTTTCAAAGAATATAAAGGTTGTATTAAGTTCTGATGCATGTTCAATAAATCTTGATATTGGATGACTTTTGATACCGTTATCGTTTAATATGAAAATAACATTATGTCCTGGAACGCCTTTGTGTTCACTTCGATAAGTTAATTCTTTATATAAATACTCAAATACAATATTTTTACTTTCTGTATCGCAAACAATATTTCTAAAGTTTGGATTAGGTTGAATATGTGGAATAAGTTTTAACCAATCATATTCCTGTACATTATCATCGATAAAGGCATATACATTAACATCACCAAAATACTGTCTGCTAATAATATCTATTAAAAGACACTTAATGAATTCATTCTGTCTTTCTTTTCTGCCGATTATACCAATAGCATTTGCGTCTTTAGCCTTTATGTAGATTGGTGCATTATCTATATACTTATATTCTTCCGATAGTTGCGTTGGTATTTGGCATAAATCATCTCCTGTATCCAGCTTTTCCTGTTCCTTGTACTCAATTTTTCTTTCAGCTTCTCTCTTTCCTACACCCAAATATATATCGAGGAAGTCTTCATCTTCTGGAGTTCTATCAAACAATTCTGCAGAAAATGATTCAATATGTTCCAAATTTTCTTCCGTGCTGTAATATGTATCACGTAATATTTCCAACTCGCTATTACGAGCAGCTATAATTTCCTCTTTCTTCTTTGCAACATAATTAAGGTAAACATTTCTACGCTTCTCGCAATCTTTTTTATATTTATTTTGACCATGAACAATGTTTAAAACAGAAGTAATAACACCCATTCCCATTGAACAAATGCTAAAGATTACATACGTTCCTCCTGATTCACTCATTATTCCTCGTAATACAACGACCAATGCAAACATTACAATCGTTGGCATTAGTGATGTAACAATATTTAATTCTGGTTTTGTTGGAATTGTATCTGGATCGAGAATTTTAATCTTTTCATCTTCAATCACAGACTTTGCTCTTGTATTCCTGATAAACATTGGATATACGCCACCAATATCTACCTGCTCTACTATTTGACTAATACCATTTAAGCGGATATTTCTTTTACTAAAATAAAGTTGCTTATCTTTATAATATGCTGAGAAATCAGCCACGGAAATAAAGTCAAAATCTTTTAGCACAGCTTTTTTACTTATACGCTTACCATTTACATATGTACCATATTTGGAAGCTTTTTCTATCAGTTCTATTTTATTATTTGCTTGTACAATCGATACAAATGTATCTTTTCCGTATTCTGTGGATAATTCAATATTAGCACCAGATTTATCACCTATACTCAGTTCTGATATTTGCGACAAATCAATTTTCAAACTATAATCCGTACCATCAGAACCAAAATCAATCAAAAAGCGAATCTCAAATGCAACTTCTCCAGAATTCACATAACAGATATTAACCACATCATCATGTGTCAATTCTGAAAACAGTAATTTACGTACATCGCCTCTGCTGATGTACAAATTATCGCTACATAATATATTCCAATTTTCTTTTTTCTCCAGACTAATTTCTATATCCTCGAAAAAGAAATCTGAATTTAATCTAAATTCACAGTTTGACGTAGAACCTAATTTCACACGTTCTAGTTCTGCTGGGATTTCAAATTCTTTATAGAAAGTCTGATTGCCTACAATTAACTTATATTGAAAATCCACGCCTAACTCCTTTTAAATATTATCTTTGTGCCATTTCTGATTCCGTATTCTGACAACTCTTTGTTTCCATGCAAAAATGCAATTGGATTCTCTGCTATCAAATAACAGTTAAATATATTGTCCACATCCATCTCCAAGTTAAATGCTTCATTTAAGGCTATTATTAAGTCATTGGCAGTAATGTTTATTGGAATTTCTAATTCTACATTTTGTTTAGCACCTTCATTAATAAACTGTATAATTACTTTATTATTCACTGTTACCCAACACCTCCTACAAAAAGAGATAAGCTAATTTTTGAAAGCCAGAATAATTAATAAAATCAGAACAGTTCAATTGGTCATAATGCGGCAAATGCTCAATGTACTCATTGACTGCATACTTCAAATTACATTCTGGTGAAATCAACGCATTCTCTATATTCTTATCAAAATCATTACATATACATAAATACTTCTCGTTATTAACGCCATTGATATTAGACATTAAAGTGTTTACAGCCATAACCGACATCCTATTTTGTTTCGTAACAAAGATTACCTTATCGGCTACGTTTAATAAATCTGCTTTAAATTCGTCAAACACACTATCTGTATCAACAACTATATAATCATATTCGCCAGATTTTTTTGCTGATACTGCAATATCCATATAAATATTCTTAGACAGTCCGACCGACATGATAGCCGCTTTAAATGGTGGAATGTAACTAAATACTTCTTTTCTAATTACATGTTTTATATCTGCATATATTGAATCTGATGGATTTAATAACTTTGTATATATATCTGGTGATGATATTGGAGTATCGTTTTCCAACATATATTGTGCACTTTGAAGACTTGCAGCTTCAATATACAGCACTCTCTTATAATTCTGTACCAAACAAGCCGCTACCCCCATAGCCACAGTAGTCTTTCCTACACCTCCAGCTGCAGATGTAACCAAAATAATCTGAGTTTCCTTCTTCTTTACAGCAGCAACATTTAATGCCCCCGCACTCTTTCCGATAATCTCATTAAAGATTTCCTTAATGCTTGTATACTTAAAAATTTGGTTTACATTTAATTCTCCTGTACCGCCTTCATCATACTGCTCCATCATCACAAAAATGTTCTGAATATTATGACGCTGAAGGAATGAATCGTATAACTCTTCTGAAACAATCAAGATTTCTGCATTCTGTGGTTTTGAAAAATAATCATCGAAATATGCTCTATCTGTAATAATTTCTAAATCTATTTTATTAAAAAAATCTGTTACAAACTTAAACTGCAGCGGTACTATGTAGTTTGCATCTTCATCTGCAATAATCACTTTAGGTCTTGCCATTTTTTACACCTCTTTATATAATCTGGAAATCACTATCCGCCATGCGGATTATATCTCCACGATTAATCTGAACTTTCTGTCCTGGATTCAATCGAACTCCATTTACAAATGTACCATTGGCACTTCCTTCATCATTGATGTAATAAATGCCTGTCTGATTAGTTATGCGGCAGTGCTTTCTGCTAATCATCCTATTGAACGGAATTACCAAGTCCACCCATTCCTGCTTCTTTCCAATTACAACATTATCTCTATCAATCACTAATTCGAAATGGCTAGGAGCGTTCATTGCAACCAGCTTAATATTTCCACTATTCTTGAAGGCTGAAGGCGTCTGATTATTGTTAACTTGTTTTGTAATAGGTGGAGTCCCGACACTTCTTGATTTGTTATACACATCTTCAAGTGACATAGACCCATTACACAAATCTAGGACAAACTGCTTAAGTCTTTCATTTGTTTCTAAAATCACCTTATTAATTAGTTTTACTATACTCGATCTTAATTCACTTTCAAATTCTGCATAGCTATCAAACGCCTTTACACTAAGCGGCAAATATACCAACTTAACCTTTAGCGTGTTCTGTTCCACATATATTTTATCCCAGGACAAGTCAATACTTTGACAAGTCAGAAATCCGTTATTTCTCACTTCTATAACACTGGCAAAAAGATTCACAACCACATTAATTAGTGTATCAGCGCTTATCCCCGCAAACATTGACGACATTGGTCTATACTCATCTGTTACATAATATAAATCAATCAATCCGTTTCTGGTCATTTTCATGCACTTTACAAAAATACCATTGTTTTGGCTCTGTAAAACCTTATAATCTGTATTAACAAAATGTGCGTTATCTTTTAATATGTATTCGAAATTATTACCACAGGTAATCTCAGAGATTACACCATTGTCCTTTAATGTGTACATAATTTGTTCCTTCTCTCTTATGTTACTATTTGCACTATTTGCCACAAGTAGAAACTTAAGCATGTAAACTTCTACTTCTGTCAAATAGAATATGGATTCCTGCGCTTTCGCGCAGGAATCTGAATATTCAATTACTTAGCTGCCTTAGCTTGTTTTCTCTTTCTAAAGAATACTGTCGCACCTGCTCCTCCGCCTATAACAACAACTGCTCCACCAATTGAGCCAAAGAATAATGCCTTATTAGCGAACCATCTTACGAAGATATTTGTTGATACGATTACAGAATCATTAAATACATATGAGCTCTCAAAATCATCCGCATCTGTATCTGTAATATTACCTGCCATATCCGTCACTACTAATCGAACCTTCTGTGAACTTGAATTTTCATCCAGTACGAATGCTCCAGAATAGTTATTTGAATCCTCTGTAAAATCAGTAATATTCTCTATCTCCTTGCCATCTACATAAGCAACAATAGATTTGAGACCAATTGTGTCATATACAGAATACTTGACATTCTGCTCTGTTGCATTGATAACATTGTCTTCAAGGCCTGTGATACTTGTGATTTCCGGCTTTGTACTATCTACACGGAACAAGATGCCTTTGTCATCATAATTAGTATTTTCAGGGCTATTTCCCGTATTGTCTTTTGAAGAAACTGCAATCTTATAAACACCATCTGATGCAAAATTATCTTTGCTGATAGTATATGTATACTGGAACCAGCCGCTTGCGCCTGTAGTCACATTTTCATTTATGTCCGGTGTTACAGAATAATCGCTGTTTTCTAAGGGCTTACCATCTCTTGATATCTCGATATTTAATGAATCTTTTACAAGACGGTCTGCATTATACTCTGTGATTACAAAATCATCCTCAACACTCTGTACATATGCGCCACCTTCTGCAATCATTGATACGAGATAATCACTGTACTCGTAAACAGATCCAAATCTATTAACTGTAAATGTTGCACTCTTCTCAATTGAATGGCCCGCTTTGTCTTTAAGTTCTACGGTCATGGTGTATATACCATCATTTTCAGCCACTTTTTCAAATGTGTCAAAGGAACCATTTCCTCCGGTTTCATTTGTTGAAATATGTCCGGCAACAAACTTATCCGTTACATCTACATTCTTGTCAGCAAAGCTCGTTCTTGAAATCTTAACATCACATGATTCAAAGTTCTTATCTTCAAATGAGACTGCCGGAACAACTTCATCCTTAAACGCCTTACCATCGGCTTCCTGTCCATTAACAGTAATTGTAGCCTCAGTAATCTCTGTATCAATTGTCATCTGCTCAGATGTGTACTCCTGCATAGCATTAGTTGATTTGTCTGAATAAGTAATTCCGACCATGTAATCTCCATCGCCTGATAATGTGAATGTTCCTACATGTACATCTGTACTATTATCGCTCCAATTCGCAGCTATCTGAACTGGTGCTCCATCTCTTGTAACCGAAAGCTGAACATCCTCTGAGTAAAAATTCGCTTCATGAACAGTTACTGTTGCGGTAATATCACCATCATAATAGGATACTCCGTTGGCTACCTGTACTGGTGTGTTATACTGAACTTCAGCATTTGGTGCAATATTATCTACAATGATTCTCTTTGTATCTCTCAAATAATCAGATTCATTATTTGCTCTGTCTATTGCAGTAAAATTAACAGTTCCATTAAACTGGCTATCTGGCGCTAAAGCACTTCTTGGAATTTCAAAGGTTGTTGTTCCAACTGCGCCACCATTGGAGTTTGTAATTGATGATGCATCAATGGTTGCATCAACTAATTCTGTATTTACTCCACTTACTCCATCTGCTTTAACATAACTGTATTTCATAGAATAAATTCCAGTAATATTATCCGTTGCAGATATAGTCACTGTAGCTTTTGCATTATAAAAGCCAAAGGTAATAGCGTTTAATACAGTATCTAAGAGACTTGTACTGTAAGTCACCTTTAAATCTGAAGGTTTTGATGTATCTACTGTAAAATACTGCTCCGCAAAATCATCTGCTTCAATAGTTGCGAGATCTGTATATGCAATATCAAATGTGTAATTTGCATCCCCTGGATATGTAATAGTAACAATATTATTGTCTCCATTTGATGTCCATGATGATGTTGTATACAGTGAACTTGCATTTAATTCATTTCCTGCTACATCCTTTGCAACAATCGTATAATTCACATCTCCCGGATTGAAGTTATGTTCGTTAATTGTAATTGTTGCTGTCTGTGCAGAAGCAAAATACTTTCTAGTGTGATTCTCAGTATCGGTCAGTTCATTAATTACATTAGAATTTGAATACTCAACATTAATAACCGGCTTTGTAGTATCAATTACTTTCACACCAGAGGTGTATGATGTCATCTCATTATTACTACGATCCTTATATTCAACCTGGAATACATAATCGCCATCATTTGAATGATCATCATTTGCGTCAATAGTATATGTTCCAACATGCACATCTGTAGAAACATCCGTCCAGACAGGAGTAATATCGATTACATCATTGTCATTTTTCTTAAGCTGTATTTTAACATCTTCTGGATAGAAGTTTGCTTCAGTAACAGTAAATGTAGCTGTTAAGTCTTTTTTGTAATAATCTTTTTCACCATGAGTATTATCTGCAGTTGTATACTCCGCAGACATTGTTGGAGCAATGGTATCAACAACAATCACATGGTTATCATCTGTGAGTTTATTACTTGAATTGTTGTATTTATCTGTAGATACAAATGCAATACTTCCTCTTAACTGTTCTGCCGTTTCTTTTGGAAGTGTAACTGTTGCTGTGAATTTTGTCTTATCAGTATTATCCTGAACTGCAGCAATTTTTGCATCTGCGTATTCTGCAACATTTGAATTGCTTGCTCCATTTTCTTTCTTATAGCTCCAAGTGAAATAATCAATTCCAGCAGTATTATCATAACCAGTAAATGTTACATTAACAGTTGGTTTATAGTATCCAAATGTAATTGCAGACAAAATAGTATCAACTAGCGGATTTGAATATGCAACACTCATTTTTGCAATATCTGGTGCTGTCCTATCCACAATAAATTGTTCTGGCTTAATCTCTGTAGCTGCATTAAGAGCTAAATCCTTATAATTAAAAGTCAAGTCATAGATTGCATCAACAAATTCTCCTGATATTGTTGCCGTATGAACATCTCCATTACTTGTCCAATCAAGATTTCTTAGGTACTGCTGTAAATCATTTCCAATCACACTTTGTCCTGCAATGTTTTTAGTGATTACATCAAACTCAATATCAGAAGCTCTAAAGTTGTGCTCGGTAATCGTTACTATTGCACTCTGTGGATTTTCTGTATCTGTATAATCTTTATAATCAAATTCCAGAACAGGTATTGTTTTATCCACCACTACAGTGTCAGAAATATAAGAAGTCATTACTTTTCCGGAACGATCTTCATAACTCATGGAAATCACATAATCTCCATCCTCCGAAAGAGTTAACTTTGCCTCATTTTCATCAATATTTTCAGTTGTTTCCCATGATAAGGTCTGAAGTTGATTTGCCCCACCATTCTTAGAAACGAAAATCTTTACATCACTTGCAAAGAAGTTTGCTTCAACAATATCAAACGTAAGAACAACATCATTTGAGAAATAATGTTTCGTATCAACTGTTTGAGTCGTTCCTACTCCGTCTTTCAACTGATAAGATACTGTCTGTGTCGGTGCAATTGTATCTACTACAAACACCCCTGTGTCTGTATAGGAATCGCAAGTATTATCAGCCACATCCGTTGCAGAGACTTTCAGATTACCTCTTAACTGTTCTGCTTGATTTCTTGGTAAAGTTAAAGTTCCTACATACTTGGTTGAATCATGAGAATCACGAATAGCTTCTACTGTTCCTGAATCAGCTTCCAGTATACTTGTACTTGATCCATCCGCTCTTGTATATTCCCAATTAAACTTTGACACACCAGATGTATTATCATAAGCAGTAAATGTTACCGTAATTTCATCACCATAGTACTTGACATCATCCTTTTCTGTCGCCTCAGGGAATTCAATGCCAACATTATATGGCTTTTCATTATCTAATTTGTTAACAGATGTAACAATTTTCTCTGTAATTTCACCGGTTTCAATATGTTTAAGGTAGATTATTCTATCACCAATCCCTTGATCCTGTGCTTCTGCATCCTGCATCTCACCATACTTAACACTTGCAGAAAAAGTAGGAACACCGGTTGAGATATTATCACTACGAACAATTGAATACCCACTCGCCGGCATGATTTCAACAGCTGTGTTAAACCAGTCATTTGTTCCATCAGGGCCAGTTAATGCTGTATTCAAATCAGCAACATCATAAACAGTGTATGCACTATCCGGTGCCGTACGAAGTGAAATCCTTAATGTGTATGATACGCTATCTGCTGGCCATTTCACATTATTTCGCCAGCCTCTCACCTCTGCTTTTGATGCTGTAATTGTAACCATAAGATTATTATTAGCATTCTCAATTGCGTTAATTACCTTAGAATAATCCGATACAGTTACAACACCAGAATTAGAAACACTTAATCCTAAATCAGTATTGTCTTCAATGCTATACGAAATTGCACCTTTATCTTTTGAAAATGTTTTAATAGCCGCATTTGCAGTTATTCCCGAGCTATTTCCTAACACATATTCTATTGAATCAGTTGGAAATGAAACGTATTCTCCTTCACTACTCTTTTTTGCTGTAACATTTAAAATATGCTGAATTGTACAATCATTGTAATTATCATTACCTGTAAGTGTTGCCTTAACTGTAATTTTTCCTGCTCCAGTAACAGTCAATTCACCTGTTGTTGAATTAATCGTAGCAATATCGCCATCCTCAGCACCTAATTCAAGCGAATAACTTATTGTACCTCCTGCTAGTGCTGCAGTGTCTGTTGCGCCAAAATTAAAGGTCTTTCCATTCGTCAAATCAGCTGAGCCTATTTCTACTGATGATTCTTCATTATTATATTTAGAATCTGTGAATGCAAAGGTCTGCTCAGCTTTGGCAATATAAACATTATACGGAGCCACTGCATTATCGGCTGGAGTTACCTCTACATCCTTGTCATTATAATTTGCCTTTACTGCCTTTACCCATACAATATAAGAACCTGCATTAGTTACAGTTGGAATGTCATTACTCCAAGCATTGTTATCTACCGCTAAATCGCCATCGTCTAACTGGTACTTTAAATCATATGAGCCTTGATTACTGACTGTTACTGCATCCTGTGGGTTGCCTGTATAAGTACCGTCCAAGCCAGTTACACTTAATCCATCCAAATTTAATTCAGCATTCAATATGGTTGATGTCACTTCTTTTGTAAATGGTTTGTAGTTACTTCCTCTATTTATTTCCAGTTTTACTGTATAACTTCCTGCTGCTAACCCTGTAGGAATACTTCTGTCTCCAGTTGCTGTATTATTAACACTCCATGTAACTGTATCTGTATCTTCAAAATTTCCTGTGAGAGTTACTAATTCCTGACTTGTATTTTCTACATAATTAAACTGCTTTGCTGTTATATCAATATCAGGAATATCAATGGCATTAATCTTAGCAATTTTCTCACCTGATTCATATGTATTGTAACCATCTTTTGTTATTCTTACATAAACTGAATATTCTGCCACATCAGTTTCTTTTGGAATCTGTTCTGACCAAGTTGAATTATCCGTTGAGTATTCAATAGTCGCACCTTCCGTATCTGTATCAACCGATGTAATAAGTTCTTGCTCTTGTCCCGTATAGTCTGCATCTAATGTTGTTATTGTGACATTTTCAATATCTGGCATAGTTACCGTTTTGGACAACTGTACTGAAAAGTTCGCTTCTGAACTTGAAATGGCAGTTGAGGAAATAGTTGCATTATCATATCCTGTCTTAGATACAGTAGCTGATATTAGCAAACATCCATCTATATACTGCGTAGCATCTAATACTTCTACAACACCATACTCATCCGTAGTTCCCGTGCTGTTAATGGTAGTAAATGCGTCCCCGTCTGTAACTGACGGATCTTTCATAATTGAATAATCGACATTTGCTCCCTGAATTGGATTTGATTCCCCATCCACAACCATTATAGTTACATATCCGGGATGTTCCGTGGCAGCAGCAAATACATGACCCATTGATGGCATTAACGATATAACCATCAAAAATGCCATAAACGATGCCAACACCCTCTTTACCATCGAGCTTTCTTTAAACATTTTCATTAGTCCTTCCTTCACATATTTTAATTATTCATACTTAACCTCTTGATACCATTATACAAAACAATGGTCACACAACGGTCACACGGAGACAACTTTGTGAAAACTGCATATTGAAAGTGCCGAAAATTGCATATTTTTTAGACAATTTTCGTCGCTTTTTCGTTATTTTTTGTAAAAAAATACCTATTATTTATTGTATTTCTTGTATATCTTTTCAAACGCAGGCATGGGGCACTATATCACTTCTTCCGTATGAATTATTTTCACACTGTCAATCAGCTTAATAGTGATGGCATTTGCACTATCTAACGGAGCAGTTTTGGCGTTTCCATCCAGTAGCATTGTTTCATCCTCAACCAGAATTTCTGTTGCCTGATCATCAAAATCTCTTGCCAGATTTTCATTCAACAAACCCGTTTCGGCATTTGCCTCATCTGATTGTTTCATCCCCTCCATCGTTCCGGTCAATTTACCTCTTTCAAGATTGCTTTTACTGGTTTTATACGATTTATTACCAGTTTTCTCGTTATTTAGACGCATTCTTTCAATAGATTTCTTTGCTGTTCGTCCTGATAAATCTCCTATTACGATTGGAATCTTAAATAAAAACCATAGAGCAATTGCTAATACTGCAAATACCCCTGCCGCGATAAAAAAGATTACAGAAACAGTATTTAGTATATCTGCCATAGTTACTTCCTCTCTTCTGCATTAGTATAAGCTCTCTCAATTGCCTGCCTGTATTTCTCATAGTTATCAATAATTTCATTCTGTAATTTCTTAGATTGTTCCTTTTGGACGCTCAGATTTTTTGCCAGGCTATTCACTTCATCCATTAAGGATAGTATTTGTTGTTCGTCTACATTAACCTGAGCCATACTGCTTCGTTGATCATACAGTAGCATAAATACTCCGTTATATAATGAAAGCTGATCATATGCACCGGCATACTTTACATCATTTAACGATGATTCAATTGTTTTTAACAATTCATCATAATTGTCTTTTGATGCCTCTTCAACGTTTGTATTACTTAAGATATATTTTTTATAAAAACTACATATCTGATAATAGCAATCCGACGTTTTCTGTTGTTCAAATCCGGTAGCATTTGTATTGTTTTCACAAAAAAATTCATACGCCTTTTGCACACGTGTTGAAAAACTATAGCTGCCATCCTCTTCTGTATAATAGTTAAAATACATCATACCTATTTTGTAATTCAGCTCAGCCACTTCCTTGGTTGTATTGTCAAATTCGTCCTTATGTGCATTGTAGACCGCTAAAAAAGTATCATTTTCGTTTTTACCAAATTTACCTTCATCCTCATAGGCTTCTATCATCTTAAAGTATGCATCTGTACGCATAGGATATATATCAATGGCTTTCTTATAATTAGATATTTTTTCATCTAAAGATGATGCTGTTGAGGTTGATACCAAAACTTCATAATCACCATTATTCATATTGACAGACACCCTATTACAAACCACTCCGGATATCACACAAACAATTGCCAAAACAATCGATGCAACAAAACTATTTAATTTTATCTTTTGTTTTTTCTTATAATCTCTGGTAATCAGTTCAGGGTGTTCCAAATCATAAAGAAGATCCTGGCAATTTTGATACCTGTTTTCCGGGGCTGGTTGAACACACTTGTCAATAATCATTTCAACACCTTCGGAAACCTCCGGATTCCACATTCTTACCGGAGCATATGCCTCACCTGTTCTAGGATCAATTCCTGTTAGCAAATGATGCATCGTCATTCCAAGTGCAAAAATATCTGAACGGGCATCTGTTTGTCCACTATATTGTTCCGGCGGTGCATAACCCTTGGTTCCAAGGACTGTGGTGTCTGCCAGATTTTGTTCTTTATACTCTCTTGCAATACCAAAATCAATAATCTTAATATTTCCTTCCGGCTTTAGCATTACATTTGCCGGTTTCATGTCTCGATAAATAATAGGCGGTTTCTGTGAATGTAGATATGAAAGTGCATCACACAATTGTTTCGCCCATCCAACCACTAATTCTTCAGGCTGTGCTCCATATTCTGCAAGAATCTTATCTAAAGACTCGCCTTCAATATAATCCATCACGACGAATATTGTGACTCCGTTATCAATAATATCCACTATTCTTGGTAACGAAGGATGGTCCAAACGTTTCATCATGTTTGCCTCTGCAAGCAAACTATTAACTATTACTTCGTCATTTCTTCCATTACCTTTTTTTCGAATTTCTTTAACTGCCCACTGCTTATTCAGGTGAGTGTCCATCGCCAGGTAAACAACCGACATTCCACCATGACCAATTTCAGTAAGTATTTCGTACTTACCAGCAATAACAGATCCTATTTCAGCCATATACCATCCTCCTAGCTAAGTTTTATTAAAATGACCGAAATATTATCTTTTTCATTTCGTTGTTTATTCAATTCTATTAGGTATTTTGCATTAGACTGCATTGTTTTCTTATTCACCAAATTAACCGGATTCAATGATTCAAGCATTTCTTTCTCTGTAATCTCGTGTCTGAAACCATCAGAGCACAACATATATGCGCCTTTTTCCTGCGTCCCAATATATACTTCCGGTTCAAGGGTGTCTGAGGCACCAACACACTGGAGAAGCATATTTCTTCTTTTATCATTTTTTGCCTGTTCTACAGTCATTGTTCCTTTTTTTATTTCTCTGGCAACAAAGGTTTGATCATTTGTCAGCTGTGTTATGGAGTTATCCAAACGATAAACTCTTGTGTCCCCCACATGTGATATTACATATTGATTGTTTACGAACAAAATCCCCGTAAACGTTGTTCCCATTGTAATGTTTTCATTCCTTGAATATTCAATAAGCTTTACATTCAGGTCTTTAAGCATCAGATTCCATTTTCCACTAATAACATGCAAATCCAACTCTTCTAATTCATATGGAAGTTCTTCATCAAACCACTTGTCAAATGCACGTATTACCGTAGCACTTGCTAATTCTCCCTTGGAAAGACCTCCCATTCCATCACACACAATTGCCATTAAAACTTCACCGCCAGAATACTGACCATGTTTTACTAATATGCTATCTTGGTTCGTATCTTTTGTTGTTCCAATATCTGTCTCTGCAATAAATGTAAAGTGCATTTCCCACTCTCCAATCTGACTTAACTTCTAAACTCAAATTCATCATTTGCCAAACGTATTCTATCGCCGAAATGGATTTCCACTTCTTGCTGAACCGGGACCGGAACATCATTAATATACGTTCCATTTTTTGAATTTAAATCAACTATAAAATATCTGCCTCTTCTCGTAATAATATCAGCATGGCTTCTGCTTACCTTATCATTATTAGCAACGAAGTAATCTGAATAGCTTCTTTCTTTTCCTATCCTAAATACTGGTTTATTAATTGAAATCACTTCATTTGTCAGCAAGCGATATAGCGAAGCATAATGAACAGTCTGCTGTTCTTCCATCAATAGTCCTGTTGCCTCATCTTCCACCAATAGTCCTGTTGCTTCATCTTCAAGCAGCCCTGTTGCCTCATCTTCAAGCAGCCCTGTTGCCTCATCTTCCTTATTGCTGTAATGATTATAGTAATCTGCCGGTTTATCAGTGATATATCCACTTTGTCCTACATTACGCCTTTTTATTGTATTAACAACGCTTCGATCCTCATTCTGTATATACTTTTCTATCTTATTGGCATCAAACTTCGTTAGTGACTTAACAAAGTAAACATACCTCGACACATATTCCATATCATTTTCCTGTTGTGGCTTACTTGCATATATAATCTGTTCCATAAAACCGATAATGTCAGTTTCCTTCTGAACATTTTCCAATGGTAAATAAATAAACTGCAATTCCTTTGTTATTTCATTGATAAAAACATTTTTTATGTCAAATATCACATTATTAATGATTAACGAATTCGCATTTAATTTTTGAACTGTATCTACCACCTGCTCCATAATAAACAGGAAATCATATTTGCTAATAGGCTTCTTTAATCGTTCGTATAAACTAATTCCAATCGGACCATAATATTCAATATGACTTTTCTTTATCATTTTTACTTTCAAAAGCCCTCTGATATATCTGTTTGAAAAGAAGTCTAATTGCGTAACATTGATTTTTTCCTTTAATGATAGTCTCACTCCAACTATCAGCTGACAATCCCTTGTCTTAACCTTGTATTTTGCCATTACCGTTTTCATCCTTTTCCTGTGAAAACACATATAATTGCGTAGAACTATTCGTTCTTAACATAAATTTGCATAGTATATTATATTTACTATTCATACTTAAACTCTTGATTCCATTATACAAAACAATGGTCACACAACGGTCACACGGAGATAACTTTGTGAAAGCTGCATATTGAAAATGCCGAAAATTGCATATTTTTTAGACAATTTTCGGCATTCGCGTATTTTTTATTCGTTATATTCAACTATTATTTATTATATTTTTTGTATATCTTTTCAAACGCAGGCATGGAGCG